>CAFBMS010000026.1_pt1 | contig 14486 bp, 14 predicted proteins | sample 7269031 | NCBI WGS metagenome assembly CAFBMS01 (sample SAMEA6814072, study PRJEB35770) | uncultured Candidatus Planktophila sp. | biome: Freshwater; feature: Freshwater reservoir; material: water | place: Czech Republic | collected 2017-05-23 | depth 30m m
CCTATTCGGCACTGATGGAATTCGTGGCTTAGCAAATGTTGATCTCACTGCTGAATTAGCACTGGATGTAGCCGTCGCTGCTGCACACATTTTGGTTGAATCCTTAGGTGATAAAAACAAGCGTCCGCGCGCCATCGTTGGTCAAGACTCTCGTGCATCTGGAGAATTTTTAGAAGCAGCAGTAGTTGCTGGATTAACAAGTGCCGGTGTTGATGTATATCGAGTTGGAGTACTACCAACTCCTGCAATTGCATACTTAGTAGCAGAAACCGGTGCCGACTTAGGCGTCATGATTTCTGCTTCACACAATCGCGCTCCAGATAATGGAATTAAATTATTTGCCCGCGGTGGAGAAAAACTTGCAGACTCTCTTGAAACTGCAATTGAAGCTCGCATGAGCGAACCTTGGCAACGTCCAACCGGTGCACATGTTGGCCGAGTTATTGAAGATGACAGTGCTCGCGATAAATACATTGCTCATCTTCTGAAAACAGTTGATGTATCACTTACAGGAATTACTGTTGTTGTTGATTGTGCAAATGGCGCAGCATCATTTGTGGCCCCTGTTGCACTTGAAAAAGCTGGTGCAACAGTGATTGCGATAGCAAACACGCCTAATGGTCTCAACATCAATGATGGTGTTGGCTCAACTCATTTAGATTTTCTGCGTGCAGCTGTATTAAAAAATAAGGCAGATATTGGCATTGCCCACGATGGAGATGCTGACCGTTGTCTTGCAATTGATTCAGAAGGCAATGACATCGATGGAGACTTCATTCTGGCAATATTGGCACAAGGTTTTAAATCTCGCGGAAAACTCAAAAACTCAACTGTTGTAGCCACGGTGATGAGCAATCTTGGTTTTTTGATTGCCATGAAAGATATTGGGATTAATGTAGTTAAAACCGCAGTCGGTGATCGATATGTGCTTGAAAATCTACTTGAAAATAATTACACGCTTGGTGGCGAACAATCAGGTCACATTATTATGCGCGAATTCGCTGGCACCGGAGACGGGCTACTAACCGCACTTCAGCTTATTGCAGAGATGGCACGTTCAAAGAAGTCGCTAAAAGATTTAGCAAAAATCATGCAGCGCTTTCCGCAGGTGTTAATAAATGTATCCGGAGTTGCAAAAGAAAAACTTGATTCATCAACTGTAATAAATGCCGCAGTTGCGAAATTTGAAGCAGAACTTGGTGATGCAGGACGAATACTTCTGCGCGCATCTGGAACGGAACCTCTTGTTCGAGTCATGGTAGAAGCTCAAAGTGATAGCATCGCCAAAGAAATTGCAGAAAAACTTGCCAAGGTTGTTGAAGAAGAATTGAGGTAGGCACGTGTGCGGAATTGTGGGTTACACAGGGCCGCAATCTGCAATCACGCCCTTAATCGAAGGATTACGTCGCCTTGAATATCGCGGCTATGACTCTGCCGGAATTGCGCTCGGCACTCCTGACAAATTATTTATTGAAAAGCGTGCAGGCAAGTTATCTAATTTAGAACAATCGCTTTCATCTATTCCAACTGCTCATTCTGGAATCGGTCATACTCGTTGGGCAACCCATGGTGGACCAACAGATCGCAACGCACACCCTCATGTTGATAACGATGGAAAATTAGCTGTTATTCATAATGGAATCATTGAAAATTACGCAGAGTTGAAAGCTGAACTTGAAAGCAAAGGTCATACGTTTTCATCTGACACAGATACTGAATCTGTTGCACATTTGCTCAGTGATTTGAGAAAAAAACATGGCGGCGATTTGTCAGTGGCTATGAGAGAAGCTGTTAAGTCCTTACGCGGATCTTTTACTCTCGTAGCAATTCACGCCGATACCCCCGACGTCATTGTTGGAGTTAGACGTAATTCACCTTTAGTCGTTGGCATAGGAAAAAACGAAAACTTTATGGCATCCGATGTCGCAGCTTTTATTGATTACACAAAACGCGCTATTGAATTAGGGCAAGATCAAGTTGTCACTCTGACACCAAGTGCGGTTTCAATAACAGATTTAGATGGGAAAAGTGTTAATCCAAAAGAGTATGAAATTACATGGGATGCAAGTGCTGCACAAAAGGGTGGCTTTGCACACTTCATGCTCAAAGAAATCTTTGAACAACCTAAAGCGGTAGCCGATACTTTGATGGCTCGTTTGAGTGATAACAAGCAGATATTGCTCGATGAAATTCATTTAACTCCTGCAGAAATTAAATCTCTCGAAAAAATTGTTGTGATTGCATGCGGTACTGCTTACCACGCAGGAATGATTGCAAAGTATGCAATTGAAAAGTGGGCCAAAATTTCGGTTGAAGTCGAGATTGCAAGTGAGTATCGCTACAGAGATCCGATAATCAATGCGAACACTCTGGTCATCGCTATTTCACAATCTGGTGAAACCATGGACACATTGATGGCACTGCGACATGCAAAAGCTGCCGGTGCTCGTGTGTTGGCAATTTGTAATACAAACAGCTCAACTATTCCACGTGAATCAGATGCAGTTATTTATACTCACGCGGGACCAGAAATCGCAGTTGCTTCAACCAAAGCGCTGCTCACACAAATCGTCGCTGTTTATCTCATTGGTTTGCATTTAGCTCAAGTTCGATCTGAGCTGACAGATAATCAAGTTGCTGATTTATATAACGAAATGCTTGAACTTCCAGGAAAAATCGAACAAATTCTTGAGACAGTAGAACCGCTGCGAGAGCTAACCCGCAAATTTGCTGATGCAAACACAATTCTGTTTTTAGGAAGAAACATCGGGTACCCAGTTGCACTAGAAGGTGCCCTGAAGTTAAAAGAGTTGGCTTATATCCACGCAGAAGGTTTTGCAGGCGGCGAACTCAAGCATGGTCCCATTGCACTCATTGACGCACAATCTGCAACACCAGTTATTGCTATTTTGCCTGCTGGTCACGAGCATTCCTTGGATGAAAAAATGGCGAGCAATATCCAAGAAGTTAAAGCACGTGGCGCACGAGTTATCGTCATTGCTGAAGAAGGTGCCAACGTTGTCGGAGCCGAATATGTCATTCGTGTTCCTGTGACGAATCCACTATTTCAACCAATTCTTGCAACAGTGCCATTACAAGTCTTTGCCTATGAAATCGCAGTCGCCCGTGGAAGCGATGTAGATCAGCCACGCAATTTGGCTAAATCTGTAACGGTGGAATAAGTGCCTTCAATACGCAGAAAACAAATGTTTCGTGCGGTTAAATGGTCCACACTATTTTTCCTAGGATTTATCGTTGTTACCCAGCAGGTCATAACAAATGGGCCACTCATTGCACTCGACGCGAAAATTGCAAACGCAGACAGAGTTGATTTTCCAACGTGGATCGATTTTGTTTTCATGCGAATCGATAATTTGGGATTACGCGGGCTTACTGCAACTGCCTTAATGATTGCGGCTATTTACATCGCACGACGTTTTAAAACGTGGAGACCACTGAACTTGGCAATGCTTTCACTGATTGCTCTTAATCTAACTGTTGGATTGGCTAAATTATTAATTGGTCGCACTAAACCACAACTTAATGTGGATCTTATTTATGCAGGTGGACTTTCCTACCCAAGTGGACACGCATCAAATGCGCTTCTTACATGGGGCGTCTTGGCTTATTTAATTTATCGGTACGCCCATGTAGATCGTTACCGCGGACGTCTGGCAAGTGCCGGGGTAGTACTAGTTTCACTGAGCGTATGCGTAATTTCACTCTTTAGAAATACTCATTGGCTCTCGGACTTAGTCGGTGGTTTATTTATTGGCGCAGCCTTACTGGTTATGGTCATTGCAGTTGATCGTTTTGTTGCATCCAATAGCCAACTCTCGTAGTTCTTATTAGTATTGCCAAATGATTGAGGGCATAGGAATCGATGTAGTAAATATCGATCGTTTTAGGCAATCCCTCGAACGAACACCTGGCTTAAGAGAAAAACTATTTACAGAATCCGAACGGACAAAAACGCTCCAATCACTCGCCGCTCGTTTTGCAGCCAAAGAAGCGCTGGCAAAGGCGCTCAGCGTAGGACACGGATTGCAATGGCACGAAGCTGAAGTGATAAATCTAGAAAATGGAAAACCAGAATTTCTATTCCGCGGCGAGATTGCAGAATTAATTAGTGGCTCACGCGTGCATCTTTCACTCTCCCATGATGGTGGAATCGCTTCGGCAATAGTGGTTATCGAGGAAAAACTATGAGCGATCGCGCAGAGTTTCTTGTAGATCTAAGTGCATTAACTACAAATGTTTCACGGTTAAAAAAAGAGTGCGCAGTAGAAGTTTTAGCAGTTGTCAAAGCAGATGCTTATGGGCACGGGCTCATTCGTGTTGCACAAGCTGCACTCAAATCTGGTGCAACATGGCTGGGAGTGGCGCTACTAGAAGAAGCAATTACTCTTCGAGAAAACGGAGTTGACGCACCAATTCTGGCGTGGCTTGTATCGCCTGGTTCAGATTTTGATTCTGCAATTTCGCACAATATTGATCTTGGAGTTTCAAGTCTTAAAGGTTTGCAAGAGATTAGTGAATCAGCAAAGAGAGTTGGAAAGAAAGCTCGAATTCACATTGAAGTCGATACAGGAATGACTCGTGGTGGATTCTTGGATGAATGGAACCAGTTACTGAGAGAAGATTTCGCAGAATTTGATGTTGTTGGAATTTTTTCACACTTTGCTCGTGCAGATGAACCAGGTGAAAAACAGAATATCGAGCAGCTTGAAAGATTCAAGCAGATGGTTAAAGAGTTACAGAGTATTGGAATTGATCCGGCAATTAAACACTTAGCTAATTCGGCCGCAACGATTAAGGATAAAGACTCTTTTTTCACGATGGTTCGCGTAGGAATCGCAATGTATGGATTGTCTCCAGATGTTGCACACCTTGGAACGAGCAAAGATTTGGGCTTGCGTCCAATCGGACAACTACGAGCAAAACTTCATCTTGTAAAAATCGTTCCGGCACACTCACCTGTTGGTTATGGCGCAAGCGCAATGACACAATCAGATACAAAACTCGGTGTAGTTGCTATGGGATACGCCGATGGAATTCCTCGTATTGCACAAGGCGCAGGAGTATTTGTTAAAGGAAAGAAAGCTCCAATTATTGGTCGAGTTTCTATGGATCAATTTGTCGTGGATCTCGGTTCGGATAGCACTGCACAAACAGGCGATTGGGTAATTGTTTTTGGTGATGGTTCGCATGGTGAATACACCGCAGATGATTGGGGTCGCGCAAGTTCGAGCATAAATTATGAGATTGTCACCCGAATCGGCCCACGTGTGCCTAGAATCTACCAATCTCATGAGTACTAATTCGCACATGTTAAGTATTAAAGACCTCTCGGTTTCCTTCGGAGGTCTTAAAGCCCTTAACAAAGTTTGCCTGGAATTAAACAAGAATGAAGTAATCGGATTGATCGGTCCAAACGGTGCCGGTAAGACAACACTTTTTAATGCACTTTCAGGTCTTGTAGAAGTAGATAGTGGCGCGTTAGAAATTCAAGGAATGCAACAACGCTGGCCAAAGCCTCACGACCTAATCTCGTTAGGTATTTCTCGCACATTACAAGGCGTTGGATTGTTTCCCGAATTAAGTGTTGTAGAAAATGTGATGATTGGTGGTTCTAACTTTGCTCGCAGCGGATTAATCTCTGCTGCGCTGGGGCTCAGTTCTAAAGATGAATCAAAATTAAAAGCACGCGCTATGACTGCGCTGGAACGTGTGTATGCAACGGGCTTAGCAGATCGCCGTGCAGACACTCTCGATTATCCAGTGACCAAAAGAGTTGCTATCGCGCGCGCACTCATTAGCGAACCTCAGATTTTGCTCTTGGATGAACCTGCCGGTGGTTTAGGTTCGCAAGATATTGAATGGATGAACTCACTTATTCATAATCTGTCATCGCAATGTTCAGTTGTTTTAGTTGAACACCATATGGATGTTGTTATGTCTGTGTGTGATCGTCTCTATGTTTTAAACTTTGGAGAAGTAATCGCATCAGGCGATGTTGAATCTGTTAGACGAAATCCAGAAGTAGTTGCAGCCTATCTCGGAGCACACGCATGAGCCTTGTCGTAGAAAATCTCATAATTGATCACGGCGCGATTCGTGCAATTAACGCGGTCTCATTTAGTGTTCCAACAGGTAAATTAACAGCGGTTATTGGTGCAAATGGTGCAGGAAAAACAACTTTGCTTCGCGGCTTATCTGGATTAAAAGAGATTAAATCTGGAAAAGCAACGTGGAATGGTGATTCCATTGTTGGTAAAAAAGCTGAAAACTTAGCACGCGCCGGAATCATGCATGTATCAGATGGAAAATCTGTCATTGCCGAACTCACTGTTAAAGAAAACTTGGCGCTCACAGGACTTTGGCGTAAAGACAAAAAAGATGTTGCTGCGGCAACTGAAGAAGTGGTTTCACTCTTTCCTATTTTGGGTGAACGCATGTCGCAATCGGGTGGATCACTTTCAGGCGGTGAACGTCAGATGTTGGCAATCGGGCGGGCTCTCGTTGCCCGTCCGAAATTACTTTTATTAGATGAACCTTCTCTTGGGCTTGCGCCTCTCATTATTGATCAAATATTTAACACAATTAAAAAATTTGTAACCACCATGAATCTCACTGTTGTACTTGTTGAACAAAATGCAATGGGAGCACTTGCCATTGCCGATGAAGGAGTAGTTCTGAATTTAGGAAGAGTCGTTGCTGTTGATTCTGCAGAGAATTTACTTAAAGATCCAGCAGTTCGCGCTGCATATTTGGGGTACTAAATGATAAAACTCATCACAACAATTCTTACGGCTCTTACAACGGGTGCAATTTATGCGTTGATGTCTACGGCCCTGGTTCTTGTCTGGCGATCAACTCGAATCATTAACTTTGCACAAGCTGGTCAGGCAGTTCTTTCTACGTATGTCGGATATGAAATCACTGTGCGCAGCGGATCATTTTGGGTGGGTGTACTGGCAGCCATGATTTTCGGCGCATTACTTGGAGCCGTCATCGACAGATTCTTTATGCGTCCTATTTTTAAGCGAATCAAAAGTGGACCAATTCTGATGATTGCACCAGTTGTTGCAACCTTAGGTTTGCTCGGAATCATTCAATCTATTATTGGCTTTAAGTGGGGATTGACTTATCAATCACTAGCCGCTCCTGTTTCTACAGATGGTTACAACTTATTTAATCGAGTTATTGCATTTAGTCCTTTTAATCTCTTGGTAGTTGTGTTTGCCACAGTAAGTATGCTGCTTTTAACTCTGCTCTTTCAAAAAACAAATATCGGTCTTGCACTACGAGCATCGGCTCACTCACCTGAGATCGCCAGATTATCTGGAATTAAAGTTGATCTCACCAGAACTCTTGGTTGGGCGTTAGCAGGTGCCGCCGGAGGATTAGCAGGAATGTTGTACATACCATCCTCATACCTCTATCCAAATGCGATGGATGTACTTCTTGTATTTGGTTTCGTTGCCGCAGTAATCGGTGGGCTTGAGAGTTTGTTTGGTGCCGTAGCCGGAGCGATGATTCTGGGATTCGCAATTAGTTTTTCAACGAGTTATATAAGTGAAAAACTTTTTTTCCCAATGGCGTTCATCTTGCTCATCGTTGTTTTGCTCATTAAACCTGCTGGAATTTTTTCAAGCAAGAAGAGTCGGAGAGATTGATGTTGACATTGACTCCTTCCAAGAAGCGCACCCTTTTCTTTGTGGCAATGGGTTGGGCTTTGTTGTTAATTGGCGATCGCATAGGTGAATTGCGGCAGTATCAAGGTTCTTTCGTTGCGATGTATGCCTTGGCAATTGGTTCAATAATTTTACTGACCGGTTATTCTGGACAGCTCTCTTTGGGTCACAGTGCATTGATGGCAGTGGGTGCATACGCTGGCGCTCTTTCAATTAATAATTTGCATTTACATCCGGTTATTGCACTTGTCATAGCAACTTTTGTCGCGGGATTATTTGGGCTACTACTTGGATTTGGTGTTGCGCGATTATCGGGTCCTTATTTAGCTGGCACAACACTTGCACTCGCTGTTTCATTACCAACACTGGCTAATCAATTCCCAATTCTCGGTGGTGAACAAGGTGTGGTATTTGATGTTGGGTTACCACCTGCACGTTTCGGTGAAAACTTTTCCCAGTACAAGTGGTTCTTTTGGATCTCTTGCCTTGCGGTTTTAGTTATGCTTTGGCTGATTTCTAATGTGGTTTCCTCGCGATATGGGCGCACTTTTCGTGCCATTCGCGACAACGAAACAGCGGCAGCACTCTCGGGCCTCAATACTGGGCGCCTGAAGGTCCTGGCCTTTTCCATCAGTTCAGGCATGGCCGGATTGGCTGGAGGCCTGCTCGTCATGCTCATTAGCGGGGTTTCACCCAGCGCTTTCCCCTTAAGTCTTTCATTTTCCTTGCTGACAGGCGCTGTAGTTACTGGCGTATATAGCCTCAAAGGTGTGATGCTAGGGGGGTTGGTTTTGGTGGCAATCCCTGAAATCGCCGATTCACTCGTTACCCGAATCGGAGGATCTGAAGGATTCACTGCAACCTTGCCTGGTTTCTTGGTGAGCGCACTGCTGATCTTGGCAGTGATATTTGCACCTAATGGACCAGGAAAGCTCTTACATAGTTTTAAAAAGCACGGTTAAGTAAGAACCCTCAGAAAGCACACGGAAGGAAATACATGATCAGAAATACTCGCATGAAACGTTTCTCTGTCGTTTCAGCGGTAGTCGCACTCGGAGCAATGGTATTTACCGCTCTTCCTGCACAAGCTGCCGAACCAGGTCTGACATCAAAAGAGATAAAGCTAGGAATTTCAACCCCACTCACAGGAACAGCTGCCCTTTCATACGGCAAAGTTCCGGGAGCGATGAAAGCTTATTTTGATTTTATCAATGCAAATGGCGGAGTGTACGGTCGCAAGATCAAACTTGTAGTTCGCGACGATAAGTACCTTCCAACATTGGCGGCTACTCAGACAACTAACCTCGTTCTTAAAGATGGTGTTTTCGCCCTCGTTGCAGCTCTCGGAACTGCAACACACTCAAAGGCGTATGCAGCAGCATCACTTGCGACAAAGAAGGTTCCTGATCTATTTGTAAATACAGGTTTTAGTGGTTTTGGTAATCGCACCAAGTACCCAACAACATTTACAGTTCTTCCAAGCTACGCGATGGAAGCAAAAATTATTTCAAAGTTCGTCAAGGATAAGTTCCCTGGTCAAGCTGTTGCACTCGTTGCCCAAGATGATGAATTTGGTGTTGACGGAGTCAATGGTTTTGCTGCAGGTTCACTTTCTATAGCTTCAAAGACTTTATACCCACAGGGTTATATGAATGATGCTCGTGCGAAGGCTCTTGTAACGGGACTCAGTGCAATTCCTGGCAAGCCAGTTGTAATCCTATTTGGAACAACAGATGTGACAGCACTTATTTTTAAAGCTGCTGAATCACTGAGCTTGACTAGCAAGTTCACTTGGATTGCCGGTTCTGTTGGTGGAGACTCCAACACACTTCTAGCACTCGGTGTAAAGCCAACAACAATTGATGGCGTTGTAGCCGCTAGCTTCTTCCCAGATGCTAAAAACACAACAGATCAATATGTTAAGGAATTTACAAAGATCAATGCCAAGTACAACCCTGGTGTCTCATTCGACAACATCGTTCTACAGGGCATGAACTCAGCGATGCTTACAGTGCAATCACTTCGTGCAGCAGGTAAGAATCTGACACGTGCTGGACTAATTAAGGCAATCGAAGATAAGGGATCAACATTTGCTAGCGCAGCTCTTGTTCCACTTAATTACTCAGCAACTAGCCACATCGGCTATAACGGTTACTGGATGGGTCAACTCAACGCAAAGGGTGAATTGAAGCCTTACGGTGGAACTCTCTCAATTGTGACAACCGACTCAACTACTGGACCGATTACACCGTCAACATTTAAGCGTCCTTCAATGCCTAAGAATGGGATACCAACAAACTCATGAAAAATATAAAATCACATAAGGCACTTGCAGCCTTAGTTGTTACAGCACTTGTAACAACTATGGCAGTTGCAATTCCAAGCGCTGCTAACGCAGCAGCAGCAACAACCTGTACAAAGGCATCCTTTAAATCATCAGGTAAGAGCGTTTCTTATCAAAAATGTACGGGAACAGATTGGCAAGGTGCGAAGTACGAAATTCGCATGCCATCTAAGTTCAACGGCATGATGTATTTGTACAATCACGGATTCCGTGGAAACCACAACTTGCCAGCGATTCCAGTAATTAGTCCAACTGGTTACATGGTCAACATGGCACCAGAAGTTGTACCAGGTCGTACAGCGGCGGATCAAGAAACTATCGCTCGTGCACTTCTTAAGCAGGGCTATGCAGTTGCAGGCACTGGTGCACCAACACAAGGGTGGTCTGTTCCAGAAGCAGTCAATGCCAACCTAGAACTTATTGTTGAAGCTCGCTCACAATTTCCAAATATCAACAAGATTGTTTCGTGGGGACATTCACTAGGTGGTGCTATTTCTGAATCACTATCTGAGCAGTATGACGTTATCGATGCAACTGCAAATCTGAGTATTGCGGGATCAGCAGATTCTCAATTCACATATGCCAATGACTTCTTGTGGATGTTCAAAACGCTCTTTGATCCAACGATTAAGGGCAATGGATATACCCCAGGAAAAGCTGGGTATATGGAGTACTTGGGCGATGTCACAAAAGTCTTAACCGCTTTTGGAGCAATTCAAGCTGCCATCGCAGCAGATCCACTTGCACCTGCGTGGCCAGCGACTTCTACGGTTCCTGCTGCGATGAAAGCAATTCCTGTTCGTAGCGCAGTGCTATTACTTGGTTTGCTCTCTGGTGTACCAGTGCAATCAAATACATATGACGCATCATCAGGTCCTGCGGGTCCGCTTGAAACATCATATGGATTAGTAATCAACCCAGCACTTGGTGTCTTTGAAAATGGATTCACCGCTGCTGCACTCGCACTCGTTGGAAATTATGATGCTGAGGTCAAATGCGGCGGAGTAATTTTCGATAACTCTTCTACAGATTACGCCGCACGACTAGGCGATAATGGCGATGTATATGCTGCTGGTCTTAGTGGCAAAACATCTATAGCTGGAATGTTGGCTTACTTAAGTAAGTACAACCCAGCGGCGCCTCGCGTAACGGGCACACCTGCAGCACTTAATTGCATTAAGAATGATCAAGCAAATTACACAGGTGCAGTAAATATTCCTACAATTACAATTTCACAGACTGCTGATCAAGTGACTCCAGCTGGATTCACTCAGAAGTTTAAAGAGTTGTACGAAGCAAATGTTGAAGCTGGTACTGCTAAAGCAGGCCAACTTCTTAATATTTGGAATAAGCCACCTGATACATACACGAAGTTTGATAAGGCAGGTAGAGGAATAACACCATCACCTGAAACAACTGGCACAAGCCACCTTGTTTATTCAAACGCTGATCTTCTTATCATTGCAAAAATGCTTGCAACAGCAGGCAAGACTGGCAAGTTGCCTTCAGTGGCAAGTGCTAAGTCAGCATTTAAGAAGAACCCAAATATGTTTATCGATCCAGACTTCAAGCCAGAATTGATGTTTGCTGATCGCTAAGCACTAACCGTTTAGAAGCAAAGGGCTCCAGTTAACCTGGGGCCCTTTGCTTTTGACGCTAAACTTTCGGTAATTATGAAGACAGTTGTAAGTGCCGCAGAGATGCACGAACTCGGTGCAAGAATTGGATCGGCGTTAAAGCCCGGAGATTTAATCTTGCTCAATGGCGCTCTGGGCGCAGGTAAAACCGTTTTAGTGCAAGGCATTGCACAAGCACTCGGAATTTCTGGCGTAACTTCACCAACCTTTGTTATCTCTAAAGTTTATGAAGCGCCAATACCGCTGATACATGTAGATGTTTATCGCTTATTAGAAACAAATAAAGCAGCACTATTTTTAGATGACCTCGATTTAGACTCTGATCGAGAAAATGCTGTCACAGTTATCGAATGGGGTGGCACTGAATCTGCACGCCTTTCAGATCAACGCTTAGAAATTACAATTGATATCGACCAAGAAGTCAGAAAAGTTACTTTTAATTGCGTAGGCACACGTTGGGCAGGTTTTTCATTATGAGTATCACCCTGGCCATCGATACATCGACCTCTCGCACATCGGTTGCCTTGATTTCAAATAAATCGGTGCTTTGGTCTGAGTACGAAGATGGTGTAACGGCGCATGCCGAAGCAGTTCCGCGTTTGGTTCAAAAAGCTCTAGTAATTAATGATGAAATCTCTCAAGTAATAGTTGGAATGGGGCCAGGACCATATACAGGATTGAGAGCAGGAATTTCTTTTGCACAAGCATTTGCGTGGGCTCGAAATATAGAACTTCGTGGTGTGTGCTCACTTGATGCGATTGCATGCACGGCAGCTGAGTACATCGCAGCAACAGATGCACGACGTAAAGAAATTTATTGGGCACATTACAAAGATGGCATGAGAGTTGATGGACCGCACGTAAATGTACCGACTGAAGTTCGGGGCGAATTATTTGTTGGAGAAGGCGCACATAAATACGGTTTGTGTTCTACGTCAACGTATCCAGATGTATCTATATTTCATTTGCTCTCAGCAGTTGATCAACCAATGTATTTACGGCGCCCTGACGCAGTGCCAACTTCGGAGCGATAATGGACATTACATATCGTGAAGCTATGCCACTTGATCTTCCAGTATTGGTCTCAATGGAGCGCACGCTATTTGCAGATGCACCTTGGTCGATGGGCCAATTCAAAGAAGAGTTTGCCGGGATTCCTAAGACTCGTTATTTTTTAGTTGCCCTGGATTCAGATAAGCAGATTGTGGGATATGCAGGCGTCATGGTTGTTGCATCTGGTGTCGACGCAGATGTCTTAACAGTTGCCGTACTTCCAGAAGCGCGCAGACGTGGCATCGCTCGTCACTTTATGGACTCACTTGAAAAATGGTCACTGATGCGCGTAGCACCATCGATGATGCTCGAAGTTGGTGTCACTAATTCATCAGCCATAGCACTCTATGAATCATTGGGTTATTTAATAATTAATACCCGTAAGAATTACTACGGACTTGGGCTCGATGCTCACGTTATGCGAAAAGAGCTGACATGAGCCAACCACTGATCTTGGGAATCGAAACATCGTGCGATGAAACCGCCATCGGAATTGTTAAAGGTCGTGTGTTATTAGCAAATGAAATTGCATCAAGTGTGCAAGAACATGCACGCTTTGGCGGGGTTGTTCCAGAAATCGCAAGCAGAGCGCACTTAGAAGCGATGATTCCATCTCTTAATCGCGCACTTAAAGCCGCGAAAGTTTCCCTCAGTGATATCGATGCAATTGCTGTGACCGCAGGTCCGGGACTTGTGGGTGCATTATTAGTAGGAACATCAACGGCTGCCGCAATTGCACTGGCACTTGATAAACCGCTCTATGGTGTTAATCATTTGGCTGCTCATATCAGTGTTGATTACCTAACTCACGACAAAGCTATTGAGCCAACAATTGCGTTACTTGTCAGTGGTGGACACTCATCTATTTTGCAGATCAACGACATCACATCATCAATTACTTCATTAGGTTCGACAATGGATGATGCTGCAGGTGAAGCATTCGACAAGATTGCACGAGTCATGGGACTCGGTTTCCCTGGTGGACCAGCGATAGACCTAGAATCAAAAAATGGAGACAGCAGTGCAATTAATTTTCCGCGAGGATTAACACAAGCCGAAGATTGGCGCACTCGCCCATATGATTTTTCATTCTCTGGCCTTAAGACAGCAGTTGCACGTTATTTGGAATCAACACCGCACTATAAAAAGGGCGACGTCGCCGCTTCATTTCAAGAAGCAATCGTTGACGTGCTTTTACAAAAATCAGTTGCAGCATGTGCTGCAACTGGAATCCAATCCTTGGTCATCGCAGGAGGAGTTGCTGCAAATTCGCGATTACGAGAATTAGCCGAACAGAGATGTCAGGACGCTGGGGTGCAGTTGCGAATCCCATCACCATTGCTCTGCACAGATAACGGAGCCATGGTTGCAGCCTTAGGATCTCTCATGAGTAGCGCTGGGCGCCCCCATTCAGCCATTGATCTGAGCGCTTCTTCTAACCTTTCTGTCACAACTGTGAGCGTGTAATCCCTAATTTGCGCATGGGGAATGGCCACGCGTACTCTTGGCGTTAGCACTCAAGGGTCGAGTCTGCTAATTGCGGCCCCAGGCCCACACATCGAAAATATGAAGGAGTTATACCCATGGCTGTAGCCATTAAGCCGCTTGAAGATCGCATTGTCGTAAAGGCCAACGAGGCCGAAACAACTACTGCATCAGGTCTTGTTATTCCAGATACAGCAAAAGAAAAGCCACAAGAAGGCACAGTAATTGCTGTCGGACCAGGTCGCTTTGATGATGGCGTTCGCGTTCCTA
>CAFBMS010000027.1_pt1 | contig 14189 bp, 13 predicted proteins | sample 7269031 | NCBI WGS metagenome assembly CAFBMS01 (sample SAMEA6814072, study PRJEB35770) | uncultured Candidatus Planktophila sp. | biome: Freshwater; feature: Freshwater reservoir; material: water | place: Czech Republic | collected 2017-05-23 | depth 30m m
TCCTTGCGGTGCCATGATAATTATGTCGTCAGCATCTTGTCCGCCACCTGGATAATCAATTCCGTTTCCAGCTAGAAAATCTCCTCGGTCTCGAATATTAAAACGTTGAGCTGTTCTTCTGCCTGGCCAAATCGGATCTCCTTCAGGATTGCCAATTGTTACTCCTAAAGTAAATACTTTTCCTGACCTTACGGATTTAATTCCACGTAAAACTTCATCAGAGGTTAGATAATTAAGACAACCAACTTCATCGTCTGGGCCCCATTTGCCCCAGTTCTGTGGAGCATTCTTGAGCAATTCTGTTAGTAGTGGAACGTTTTCGTGGCTCATAGTCACTTCCTTTGGTTTGAAAAATACCCAGTAAATTTTTGAGTATATTTATTTTTGGCTCTAATAGTTTTTCGTTTCTACAGACATATGAAATCTTTAATCCGAGAAAAAGTCAATAGATATTGCCTGCCAACGATCTCTTTGGGTTCAATGAAGATATAATTGCGTGAGCATTCAAGGCGAAATGTTGGAAAATCGAGAGAAGAGAGAAGCACATGCCATTTGTAGAAGTTCATTTAGTTGAAGGCAGAACACATGAGCAAAAAAAAGCGCTCACCAATGCCATTACTGAAGCGCTAGTTCAGCATGCCAATGCAAACCCGGAATTTCTTCATGTTGTTATCTCAGAATATTCCAAAGGAAACTGGGCACGAGGCGGCACGTTGCTATCAGAGATGTAAGCCCCCTCGAAGTTTATATTTTAATTCGGGACAATAATTGGTTTAATTGTTGTAGAACTCTCGGCTGCATTAAATGCTTCTGTGGCTTCATCTAAAGTGAAGCTTTCCAATAGATTTTCGATAGGCAACAAGCCCTTTTTAATAAAACTAATTGCCAGCTCGTATTCGCTGGCTACGGATGCATAACTGCCCTTTAAACGAATTTCTCTTCGAACTAGCTGGTTTAGATCAGCCTGTGGTGCTGCGGCATAAAGACCGACAACTGAGACCAATCCACCAGAATTTGTATCAGTAATTGCGCTTGCAAGTGCGCTTGGAGCACCGGATGCTTCAATCCAAACATCAGGATTACCCCATCCGCCTTCATTAGTTGTTCGAGTTTCAATCCCTAATTTTGATGCAGCAGGTAAGCGAAGTGCCGAGTCTTGAGGGGCGCCAAGGAGCAAAACATCAGCTCCAGCATTCTTGGCCAACAGCGCACATGTTATTCCAACGAATCCCGCTCCAGAAACAACGACTTTTTGTCCGGCGGTTACATTGGCTGTAGTAATTGTTGCATGTACTGCAACTGACAAAGGTTCCACTGCAGCTGCAATAACTGCTGGAATATCTGCAGGAATTGGAACCAAGAAATTTGAAGAAACTGCAACATAATCAGCCATAGCACCGTTGTATGAAAGTCCGATTACTGTGCGAGTTAAACAGCGTTGCGTAAATCCATTGCTGCACTCTTGGCAGTTCAAGCAGCCTTGAATTGAAACAACAACTGCTCTATCTCCTACTTGCCAACCAGTGACAGATTGTGTTGTCTCGACAACAGATCCAACAAATTCATGACCTAATGTGACGGGAGTTTTAACCCATTCATAACCTTTGTCCGAACGCCAGGCATGTATATCGCTGCCACATAAACCGCAGGCTTCGACTTTTAGCAACACTTGCCCATCTTGAAGTACTGGTTTTGGAACTTCTTCAAGTCGGGTGTCTATTTTGTTAAGACCCGATTTTATAAGTGCTCTCATTTTTTTCCCGTCATGATGCTAGCCATCCGCCATCGACAGCCAAACTTACGCCAGTTATGTACCTGGCCATATCTGATGCCAAGAACGTGCAAGCGGAGGCAACATCTTTTGGATCGCCCAAATGTCCCATTGGGATGCGTGACAAAATTCGATCCATTTGTGATTGTTCAGACAACATATTTCGAGTGAGTTCTGTATCAAAATATCCTGGCAAGACTGCGTTAACAGTTATTCCAAGTGCGGCCCACTCGCGGGAGAGTCCATGAACTGCACCCAAGATTGCACTCTTAGATATTGTGTATGGAACGATATTTGGTAAACCAATTTTGCTCGCCAAAGATCCAATAAATATATGTCTTCCTGGTAGTTTGTTTTTAATCATACGGCGCCCAATAGCCGTGCTCAAAAAATATGGAGCAAGAAGATTTACATCGATTATGGATTTCACTTCACTGACTGAAAAATCTAACGCAGGTTTTCGGGATTGAATTCCAGCGGCATGTACGACAATGTCTATTGTGCCAAAAGAGTTCCAAGCAGTTTCTGTAAAATCTTCCAAAAGGTCAAGTTGGCCAATATCGAAGACAAGTGATTTGGATTGCGCGCCAATAGTATTTATTTGGCTAGCAGTTTCAATCAATTGACTTTCCGTACGACTAACCAAAATCACTTGAGCACCTGATTCGGCAAGGCTGAGGGCTATTCCGCGACCTAACCCTCTGCCAGCCCCTGTGACTAAGGCAACCTTGCCGCTCAGATTTAAAGAGTTCATGTAACAATCATCAGAATACGCCACCATCAACTAACAGAATCTGATTTGTTGTGTATGAAGATAAATCGGATGCAAGGAAGAGAATAGTTCCAGCAATTTCACTTGGAACCGCTTGTCGACCTAGTGGAACTATCTGGGAAACAATAGATTCTTGAGCCTTAGTGCCGCCCATGAAATCAATTGCTGGCTTATTAAATGGAGTATCAACCCATCCAGGACAGACGACGTTGACGCGTACATTATCGCCAGCTAGTTCTGCCGCAAGTGCGCGACCGAAGCCAGTAATTGCACCTTTAGATGCGGAATACGCAGTCATTCCTGGTCCACCTTTTACTGCGGCAACTGAGGCCATCAAAATAATCGAACCATGTTTCTGTTTTTTAAGGATTGGTGAAACATATTTCGACATCAGAAAAGCGTGGCGTGGATTTACTTTGAAGAGCATGTCCCAGTCATCGGCGGCGAACTCTTCAACTTTGCCGGATTTTTGCATTCCAGCATTGAAGAAACCAACGTCAATTCCACCAAGGGCATCAGCGGAGTTGCTAACGAAATCCTTAATTTCGTTCTCCTTGGTCACATCGACTTTAAAAGCGAATGCAGACCCTCCATCTTTTTTAATGAGATCAACTGTTTCGTTGGCACCTTCAATATCGAGATCACCAATAGAAACAGCTGCACCATGTTGAGCCATCAGCAGTGCTGATTCTCGACCAATATTTCCGGCACCGCCGGTCATAATGACTCGTCTTCCGACTAAGAGTCTTGCATCAGTCATTATTTCTCCAACGCTGCGGCACCTGCTGCGGCTACTTCATGATCTTGATCCGGAGATCCACCAGCAACACCGATTGCACCAATAACTTCACCATTTACGGTAATTGGAACGCCTCCGCCAAATATGATTAAACCTTTTCCTGCAGACATGTGTGCACTTTCTAAACCGTACAACGGTGAACCTGGTTGTGCCCAAGTACCAACATCTTTGGTTGCTGAATTTAATGATCGCGCTGTGTAAGCCTTGCTTTGAGAAATAACAACGCTGGCCAAGAGAGCGCCATCCATACGCGCAAACGCAACAAGCTCACGACCATGATCGATTACTGCAATTGAAGATGGGGCACCTAGTGAAGTGGCCTTTGCAATTGCTGCTGCAATTGCCTTCTCTGCCATTTGATGACTAACTGTATTCATTTGATTTGTTTTCCTTTCGGTTGGGTTCAGCGGTTATTTTCGGGGAACTATAGCCAGAGGTCTCACTGGCGATCCAGTAACACCATTTAACTTTAATGGTAAGCAGATAAAAGTAAATTCATAAGCACTATTAGAAGATAATTCTTCTAGATTGAGATTCTCAACGATATAGATACTGTTTTTTACAATTAAAATACTATGGCAGGGGAGCATTCCAAGTTCAGGGTCTATGTGTTCTGGAAAATCGAACGCCATATTGTCAGCACCACACAAAAAGGGTTTGAATTGGGCAAGCCAACGAGCTCCGCTTGCATCAACACCGGGAGCCTGTAGATAGCCTGTCGCGTCACCGAAGTTTTGCGCCCAACCAGTGCGAACAAGAACGCAGTCACCTTCTTGCAAGGACACACCAAATTTCGTAGCAGCTTCTTTCAAATCCGATTCTGAAATCATGTATCTCGCATCGAGTTGCTTAACGCCTTTGCTCGCAGCGACGTCAATTAACACTCCTCTTCGAAGAATCGGCTTAATAGTTTCGACTCCGAGCTCTAAGAATCCTCTTTCTGTTTGATTCTTGGAGGTAACTTTTACAAGTCCCGCCATCTCCATTTCAATCGCTTGGTGAGAGAGTGCATCAATATGAGTACCTGAATGTTCTGCCATCACGAGCATTCCTGAAGCGCTCGTGCGCTTCTGGCCTTCAAAAACTTCGTGGCGGCGGTGCAAGGTGTAGACGAATCCTGGCCAGTGAGCTGGAAAAATAGGATCTCCGATACGCCGAGTATGTTCCAAATCGTAGATATCGCTCTTAGCTAGCGCTTGTGTAATTTCGGTTAGTGACATGATGCTCCTTTTAGTGAAATCCGCCGTCGTGGATATTTTTTACAACATACTCGCCCACGGCTAATGAGCTAGTCCATGCAGGCGAAACTGCATTGAGCACATGCGTAGATTTTTCTCCAGATCTAACTACAAAGTCCATTTCAAGTTTACTTGTAGGAACATGAAGTAATTGAGCTCGAATTCCGGGCCTACCTTTGGTTTGGAAATCTTTAACATTTACAGAAGGAACCATTTCTCGCACTTGATTTACAAGATATCTCTTTATGTATTTAGGAAATTCAGATTTAATGAGACCAGGTACGTTGTGATGTTTACTGAAGAAGAATTTAGGGAAGAGTGAGAGAATTTCACTCATTTCTCCCAAATCAAATGATGAAAAGTCGCTGTATTCTTCGCGCCAAAAAGCTGGAATAGCAGTTGGACCTAATTTAACGGTGCCATCTACAGTAACCGTTGTATGAACGCCTAAGAAAGGATTCCTAGCATCTGGCACTGGATACACATGACGTTTCATGCGACCTTTCTCCCAGTTACCGTATAGATACAAGCCTTTAAATGGCATCATTTTGTATTCTTTGCCAACGCCGAACCAATGTGCCACTCGGTCTGCAAATACTCCAGCCGTGTTAACGATATGTCCCGCTAGAACTTTTTCACTTCCATTGATAGTTACCCAACCAGGACCAGCAAGAGTTACAGACGTTGATAATCTTATTTCTCCACCTTTTTCAATCACTCGATCAGCAAGTGCTTGAGTTACACCAATTGGAGAAGACACAGCAGTCAGTGGAGACCACAGCGCTTTCCCATGTGTTCTGGCAAGTGGTTCGATTTCACGCAATTGATTTTCATCAATAAGTTCAAGAGTGCAACCATTGGCTATACCTTGTGAATACAACTTTTCAAGGGCAGGGATTTCTTTTTCACTCTTTGTTACGACGACCTTGCCTGCTTCAAGAATTGGAATATTTCGTTCATGGCAAAATTCGCGGAGTTTTTGATTACCATCCCGAGTCAACTTTGCTTTGAGAGAATCTGGCGCATAGTAAAAGCCGGCGTGAAGAACTCCGCTATTTCGACCAGAGGCATGAAAAGCAATCGATGACTCTTTCTCGATTACCAAGACGCTGTCTCGAGGATTAGTTGTTAACCACGCATCAGCAATAGCAAGCCCAACAATTCCTCCACCGATCGTCACTAGATCGTAGTTCTTACTCAAAATTGAGCTCCATTCGAAGATTAAGGGAGGTGCATTTAATGGCAGGCTTACTATTTAACAGTAGGTCGAAATACAGGTCCTCTTTCAACAACTTGAGCGAGCATTTCACTGTATGAATCAATGTCATCATTTGCAGGACTTGGAACTTGTCCTGGGTATCCGATTAACTTTTTCACCTCTGGATTAAGAAAATATGCGCCAGATGTGAGAACTCCAAGGCAATCGAAAGCCTCACTATCATCGGCATTGAGACTCTGAATTGCATCACGTGGAGATTTAGATTTTCCAAACTCTAGAGCTCTTATGAAACCGGCTTGTAAGTCAGGTCGGTATTCAAGGGCACGATCAATCCATTCAGTCGGTACTTTTGCTTCAGAGGCAGATGGCATTCCTTCTGCATTTGGAATGAGCTCATCGGCCATCTTGGTGTAAATCTCGCGTAACTCAGTGCTTAGCATTTTTTATCCTCTCAAAATTCAGACGGTGTGACTTGGGTTTTAAAGTTTTCAACTAAATGTCGAACAGAACGAAGTGCATTTGCCATGATCGTTGACGTCGGATTTCCACCGGATGAGGTTGGGAAAACGCTTCCATCGATAATAAATAGATTAGGCACATCATGAGACTGACCCCACTGGTTAACAACTGAATCTTTAGGGTCATTACCCATTTTTGTTGTACCGAGTAAGTGCCATCCGCAATCTCGCATCAGTTTTGTGATGCTAATAGAAGTTGCACCTGATGCTTCATGAGCTTCCACTGCGCGATCAACGTGAAAATCAATGAGCTTTGTTGTGTTTTCAGAACTCTTGTAGATTAACTTCGGCGCTGGAATTCCATCACTATCGGTTAACTTTGGATCTAGAACAACACGGTTATCTTCATCTGGAAGATCCTCAGCGATGATTCCCCATTCAAATGAGCGACCGAAAACTTTCTTCAAATTTTTATGGAAGTTGACGCCAAATGATTCATCAACAGGACGTCCTCCATAACCAGAACGCATTCCTAGTGGGCCACCTGAAGGCATGACATTCCACTTAGCGCCTCTAACAAAGCCACGTGACTTATCGGTCTCATAGAATTGCATTGAGTGCGCAAGTTCTCCTGCAGGTCCAAGCCAACTTTCTAGATTGTCATCATATGTACCTACGACTGCGGCATATGGGTGCATCATCAAGCGGCGGCCGACCAAATCAGATGAGTTGGAGAGCCCGTTTGGATGCTGTTCGGATTTTGATAGCAAGAGAATTCGAGGAGTACCGACACCATTTGCAGCGAGAATGACAACTTTTGCTTTCTGGTGGCGTTCATTTCCATCGCGATCTACGTAATCTGCGCCATTGGCTAATCCGTTTTTATCGACAGTAACTTTACGGACGCGAGCACCAGTAATTAAATGTGCACCATTTTCGATTGCAGTTGGCCAATGAGTTATATCTGTCGAAGCCTTAGCTCCGGCAGGGCAGCCAGTAAGACAAGCACCATAACGTTGACATTGTGGACGGTGTCCAATTGCTTTAGAAGCAATTGAATTTGTACCAGGCCACCAGTGCCATCCTAATTTGTCCATACCTTCTGCAGCTTTGATACCAGGTTTACCTATTGGCAAAGGAGGTAATGGGAATGCGCCGCCTTCTGGATACGCAGGATCATCTGATAATCCAGACACTCCCATTGCGTTATCCATTTCTTCATAAAATGGAAGTAAATCTTCATATGTGAAAGGCCAATCGTCTGCAACACCATCCATTGTTTTTACTTGAAAATCTGATGGCATGAAACGGAACCAATGTGCTGCGTACAAAATTGTACTTCCGCCAACAGCGTTATACATAAGTGGGTTAACATCAGATTCAGTTGTATCAATTGGATAATCAGAGGGATGGTTGCGAACGTTTGGGTTTGGATGCCAACGCTTTTGCTTAACTAATTCCCATTCAGGTTTATCACCAGCAAATTCACTTGGAGGAGTCCATTGACCTTGTTCGAGACAAACAACTTTAATTCCTGCCTTTGCGAGTTCACTTACCGCAACCGAACCTGAAGCACCGGCTCCAATTACTAGTACATCTGCAATATCAGGTCCTGGTGTATTCACCGATACCGGATTACTCATATTTTTCTCCTCCATATGTAGATGACTTGTTCTGTAAAAACTAGGCAAACCTTATATTTCACTCTTGCACGTGTCTATGCCTCAAGTCACAGGCCATTGTGTGATTTTCTACGCATCAGTAACCTCGCCGTAAGTCGATAACCCCCAAGAGAGTTTGCCCTAAAGAAAATTTCCGACAATTTTCTTCTACATGCCTTGCGAAGGACGCTTTTTTCAGAGCAGGGGGATTGGCTACATGGGGTGTTAGCAAAACCCTGGGATGGTTAAAGAGCGGGTGGTTATCTGGAAGCGGTTCAGGATCAGTTACATCAAGACCTGCGGCAAAAATTGATCCAGAATCTAAAGCAGCAAGTAAAGCATTTGTATCAATTAATGAGCCTCGAGCAACATTGATAATCAGGGCATTTGGTTTCATCATGCTAAGAGTTTTTGAATTGATCATTTGATACGTCTCTGAGGTAGCCGGAGCCGCGAGGACAATTATGTCTGAACTTGGTATCGCTTTTTCAAAATCTGAAAAAGGCAAAGATCTATCTGCATCTTGCACAACGCGACCAGATTTTGACATTACTGTCGTTATGGATTGCAGTGGCTTAAGCATTGTTGCCAAGCTTGATCCAATCCCGCCCGCTCCAACAATTAAAACTTGTGCGCCACTTAAACTTTGCATATTTGCAGCAGTGGGATTCCAATTAGATTGCTTCGCAAAAGTTCCGAGATGTCGGTAGCAACCAAGAATTAGGGCTAATGCATGCTCGGCAACTTGGTGACCATAGATACCACTGGCACAAGTTACGGTGATGCCTAAAGTTAAAATTGGGCTATCAATCCATTTTTCTGCGCCAGCATCTGGAATTTGAAGCCATTTAACATTAGGAGTTATTGCGCTTTCTAAAGCAGCTGGATCACGTCCGAACCAAATAATCCCATCGGCATCCTCTATCGAAGAAACCAATTCACACCCAGATGCCTTGATTGCCTCTACGAATACGTCTTCACGCTCTGGGCCCAAGAAAATTTTGCTGGCCATTTTTAGCTTTTAATTCCATACTTTTGTATCGCACTCTCATCAAAATCTATGCCTAATCCAACACGGTCAGAGAGAAGAGCAAAACCATCTTGAGTGTTCAAGCGTGATTCTTTAGTAATTACATTTTCAAAATTATAAATGTCTTTTTCTAGCGCAAAGTGTTCAATCACTATGCAGGTAGTACTTGCAGCTGCGAGATGCGCGTGAATATTTGCATGCCAATGAGGCGCCGTTGGGAGGTTGAAGGTTTCAGCAGTACGTGCCACTCTCATGTATTCGGTAATGCCACCGATTACACCGACGTCTGGCTGCAAAATATCGGCCGCTTTTTCTTCAATGAGGTGTCTAAATTCATGTCGGGATTGTGAAATTTCTCCAGTGGCCAAAGGAGTATCTATGCGGGAGCGAACTTCAGCCATGCCTTTCACATCTTCAGTTGAGAGTGGTTCTTCGAACCACCAAAGTCCTACTTCTCCAGCAGCTTTTTCGAAAACCTTGGCCGCTTTAATGGCTTCATTTACGCTTTTGTAAGCATTGTTGGCATCGATTGCAAGTCTGCCCGTTCCCGCGATTGCATTAATTGCAGCCGCAACACGGCGTGCGTCATCTTCTACACTTAAACCGCCAACCTTAATTTTATGGTCAACAAAACCAAGTGAGCGATTAAATTTAATTTCAGCGGTTACAGCATCTGCCCATGATCCTTTATCAGGCTGGTAGTAACCGCCGGAGGCATAAGCAGGTATTGGTTTAAGAGTTCCGCCCAGCATTACAGCCAATGGCAGACCTGCTCTTTTTGCAGCCAAATCCCAGAGTGCAATATCGATCGCAGAGATAGCACGTAGTGCAACGCCTCTACGTCCGATTAGCAAAGACTCTTGAAACATTGCTTCCCAAATACCTACGATGTCATTGGAGTCCCGCGAGGAAATAATGGGGGACAGTACTTCGTCGATAAACTTAACCACTGATTCTCCGCCGGTGGTTCCTACGTACGCGTAACCAATTCCAATTTCTTTAGTCGCATCAGTGCCAATACTTACCAATACGTAATGACGTTGTTTTAGCACTCTCGTAGAGATACTTGTTGGGTTCGAAACTGGAACAGAGATGGCCCTTGCTTGCACTTTTATATTTGTCATAAGAAATCCATATCTGCACCTAGGTGGGCCTGAGTTACATGTTCTTGATACAACCTAAACCAGCCTCGTTCAGCCTTTTGAATTGGTTTGAGCTCTTTCTCTCTCTTACTTAATTCCTCTTCACTTACTAGTAAATTTATTGTTCGATTTGCGACATCTAGTTGGATTAAGTCTCCATCACGAACAAGTGCAAGAGGTCCACCAGCTGCGCTTTCTGGTGAACAATGAAGCACAACGGTTCCATATGAAGTGCCACTCATGCGGGCATCGGAAACTCTGACCATGTCCTTAACACCTTGTAGGGCAAGTTTTTTCGGAATCGGCAAAGATCCTGCTTCCGGCATACCAGCAGCTATTGGGCCAGAATTTCGCAGAACGAGAACGTGATCAGCCGTAACGTCAAAGTTTGGATCATCAAGTTTCAAACTAGCTTCAGCGGCGCTTTCAAACACTATTGCAGGGCCAGTATGTTGCATTAATTCTTTAGAAGCAGCTGAAGTTTTAATGACTGCACCTTTCGGTGCCAATGAACCGTAGAGAACTGCTAATGCACCAGATGCTCCAAGTGGTTCATCAAGAGTTGTGATCACATCTTGCCAGCTTCCTGCCGGCTCCACTTTGGAAAGTATTTCTCTTAGTGGCGTTCCTGCTACGCCAACATGATCCAAATCTAGAACTGATTCTAATTCCTTCATTAATACTGGAACTCCACCGGCCTGATCAAAATCTTCCATGTATTTCTGCCCAGAAGGCTTTAAATTCAGAAGTAGAGGTATTTTTGATGCGATGTCATCAAATGTTTTCAGATTGACGTCAGCTTTTGCGCGACCTGCGATAGCCAATAAATGAACTATCGCATTTGTAGATCCGCCGATTGCAGCGAGAACTTTGATTGCGTTATGAAAAGCTTTCGTAGTTAAAATATCTTTAGCGAGAATTGGATTCTTTGCTAATTCAACAGCTCGTCTTCCTGTGGCCGTCGCATGTCGAAGCCTATTTCCGGTCGGCGATGGTGGGGTAGCACCGCCAGGAAGCATTAATCCCAATGCCTCAGCCATACTCGCCATTGTTGAAGCAGTTCCCATGACCATGCATGTACCAGATGTAGTTGCAAGTGAGCCTTCTACACTTTCAATTTCAGATTTCGTTAATTCACCAGCTCTATATTTTGACCACATGCGCCGACAATCCGTGCATGCTCCGAGTCTTTCGCCCTTCCAACTATTTGTGATCATCGGGCCAGTTACTTCCAAAATGACAGGAATTTCACTTACAGCAGCAGCCATCATTTGTGCAGGAACGGTTTTATCGCATCCTCCAATAAGTACAACAGAATCCATTGGTTGAGCACGAATGAGTTCTTCAGTTTCCATGGCTAGCAAATTACGAAACAACATTGACGTTGGTGAAAGTAAGGTTTCGCCGAGACTCATGGTCGGGAAAACCATTGGTAATCCACCTGATTCGAGCACTCCACGTTTTACATGTTCGATGATTTCTGGAACACCTCTATGGCAGGGATTAAAATCTGATCTCAAGTCTGCAATTCCTACAATCGGCCGCGATAAATCCTGTCGATCGTAACCCGCTGCTGAAAGAAAAGCCCCTCTTAGAAAATTGCTGAAGTTTTCATCTCCATAGGAGGTAACTCTTTTGTTCTTTTTGAAATCATCCGTGCTCATCTAATTCCCCCTAAAGAACAATTTAGTGCTGTGCAACCTTACAAATTGTTTTGGTAGAACTAGAAAAGTTGCCACCAGTCTGTTCGTTTTCTTGAATCATCGCCAGATTCCTCAAGAACGATTTCTCCATTTCTTAAAACATAAACTCGATCTGTAATCTTAACCATCGCGCGAACATTCTGCTCGACCAGTAGAACGCTCATTCCTTTACGCGCTGCTAGATCCTTAATAATTTCAAATGTTTTTTCGACAACAGCTGGCGAGATTCCGAGAGAAGGCTCGTCAAGTAACATAACAGATGGCTGAACCATGAGAGCCATTCCTAATGAAAGCTGACGTTGCTGGCCTCCTGACAATCTTCCAGCGAGGAGATTGCGTCGCTCCGCAAGAATTGGAAAAATTTCCATTACTTCTGCAATGCGATCGGCAATTAAACTTCTATCTTTAACGATATGCGCACCAAGTTGGAGATTTTCCACGATTGTGAGATCTCTAAAAAGTGGTCTGTCTGAAGGCGTGAAGCTCATACCCAAGGCCGTGACTTTGGAAGTATTAAAGCCAGTAACATCCTTATCTTTAAACACCACTTCACCACTTGTTAATGGTTGAATGCCAAAGATAGATTTCAATAAAGTTGTTTTACCGGCTCCATTGTGTCCGCAGATGCCAACAATTTCGCCCGCCCCAACGTTTATGTTTACATCACGGAGAACCTGGTGCTTTCCGTAGCCGCCGTTGATGTTGCTGGCATTGAGAATTAGATTAGTTGTTTTCATGATTACCCACCAAAGTAAAGTTCTGAGAGTTCTTTATTGTTCATCAGGCTTTCAACGCTTCCTTCAGCAAGGACCACACCTTGATCAAGAAAAACTGCTCTATCGGCTAATTTTTCAACAAAATAGACAGAGTGCTCAATCAAGCACACTGTGCATCCGATGTCACGCAATTTCATTACACCTTGCATAACACCTTCTACATTTGATGGATCGACACCACTAGTAGGTTCGTCCAAGAGTAGAACTTCACAATCAGTAGCCAGTAAACGTGCAATTGCAACTAATTTCTGATCTCCGTATGAGAGATCTGAAATAAGTTCAAAAGCTTTATCTGCTACACCTAAAACTGCAAGACATTCGAAAGCTCTTGCTCGAACTTCTTTTTCTCTTCTTCTGCACGCTCTTGGTTTGAAGACAAGATTTAATAAATTTTCTCCAAGTTGGTTGGGTACTGCAACCATCACGTTTTCAAGTGCGGTTAGTCGCTCGCATAATCTGACGTCTTGGAATGATCTAGCAATACCACTTTGCGCGATCTTAACCGCACCAAGAAGTGTTATCTCTTTGTCTCGTAAATAAACCTGTCCTGAATCTGGTTTTAGTGTTCCAGTAATCATGTTAAATATTGTTGTCTTACCAGCGCCGTTAGGACCAATTAGTGCAGTAATTTTTCCACGAGGAATTTTAAATGACGCCCCGTTCACTGCCGTTAATCCACCAAAACTCTTCTTCAAATCTCGTAGCTCTAAAACTTCATCCGAGTTAAATCCAGCTAACTCTTTAGTTCGACATAGTCGTGCAATCGCTTCTGCTTGAGTCACAGGAATGCTCTCTTGACGAGACTTCCTTCTCAATTTCAACTTAGCGCCTTCTGGCAGGATTCCTTGAGGGCGAAGATAGGTCATCAAAATCAATGCTGAACCATAAATAACAGCACGCCAAGGAATCGCAGAGTCACCCAATGCAGATCTTAATATTGGTTCTAAAGCGCCGAGGAATATCGCACCAATAACTGTTCCGAGCAAATTACCGGTTCCACCGAGCACAACGACTGAGATAATGAGAATTGATAAATCGAGATTAAAGTTTCCAGGAATAATCGCACCTTGAGACAAGGCAAATATTGCTCCAATTCCACCTGCAATTGCTGCAGCAATTCCAAACGCAAGAAGTTCTGGAGTTACAGGATTTTTACCCACGCTTGAAACAACAGAATCTTGTTCGCGAAGTGTTTTAAGAATGCGACCAAAAGGTGAATTGGCAATTCCGAATGCAATTAAGATGACAAGCAAAGTAACTATAAACATCACGATTGCAATGTGAAATGTTCCTAGGTCTGTGTAGCCCGAGAAGTCGATTTCCCCAATCGTGATAGGAGGTATACCGGCAACACCGTAAGCGCCTCCTGTTGCAGTTTTTGCAACAACCATGGTCTGTTGTCCACCCAGTTGAAAAGCAAGAGTAAGAAGAATTAAATATTCGCCACGAATGATTCTCACTGCCGGAATTGAAATGATGAGCGCAGCTATGAATGTCACAACTATTGCTCCTGCAATAGCCACATACCATGGCCAATTCAAACCGTAACCAATTCCTGAAACGTTATCTGCCATTTCTGGAGTGCGATGAGGAAGAGCTAATCGCGCCGCAGTAAATGCA
>CAFBMS010000028.1_pt1 | contig 13821 bp, 19 predicted proteins | sample 7269031 | NCBI WGS metagenome assembly CAFBMS01 (sample SAMEA6814072, study PRJEB35770) | uncultured Candidatus Planktophila sp. | biome: Freshwater; feature: Freshwater reservoir; material: water | place: Czech Republic | collected 2017-05-23 | depth 30m m
CTCATTGATCTTGCAGGTGGATTGAAGTACTACGGTGAGATGGGCGATAACATCGTCAAGCCAAACCTGGGTATGGACTACATTGCAACAAAGGGAAATATTCACGATCCAAACTTTAAAATTGGTGGAAATCCTGAATATGCAAAAACTTTGCTTGCACAAGCAAAGACAGCGTGCCCGGATGCATACGATCGTGCGACAAACCCTGCAAAGGGCTTGAAGTACTACCGTCCAGATACTGCAGATAATAAAAAATCTGCAGTTATTGTTGAAGCTGCTCTCACAAAGGCTGGAATAGTTATTGAAACTGTTTACAAGCCATCTGGTAGTTACAATGCAAACCTAACTGAGTACAAGTCTCAAACAGACTTCTTGGCTTCAGGTTGGGCGCCGGATTGGGCAAACGCATCAACTGTTATCCCAGAAATGTGGGGAGATGGTTGCTGTAACTACACCAAGAACGAGGACACTCCAGAGTATGCGCCATTTAGCGCAAAGATTAAAAAAGCTCTTGTTGAACTCGATCGTAAAAAACAAGCCAAGCTTTGGCATGAACTATCACAATACGGAATGGATCAATACTGGTACATCCGTACTGTCTTCTCTAAAGACCAATTAACATGGGGATCAAAGATTGGTGGCTTCCAGGAATGGAAGATTATGTCTACGCCGATCTATAACGACCTCTATATCAAGAAATAAAAAGTTAAAATAAGTTGCTGGATAACTCGCATGGGTTATCCAGCAACTTAACTTTTCTACGGTGATCACTTCGTTCTTTTCAAGATAAATCCCACAAGGAGTTAAGTAAAAATGCTGAAGTATGTAACAAGGCGCCTGTTGTATACGGTGATACTTCTGCTCATAGTTAGCTTCACAATTTTTTATATTTTTGATTTAATCCCAGTTGATCCTGCGCGTTTAATCTGTTCAAAACAATGCACGCCCGCGTTGGTCGAAGCCAATCGACATCGCCTAGGTCTTGATGTTTCTGTGCTCGAACAGTGGTGGCGCTTCCTTCAAGGGCTCGTCCAGGGTCGTAACTATGGCGAAGGCGGAATAAAAGACATCTACTGCGGAGCGCCCTCATTTGGTTACTCCTTTAATCGCCACGAATGTGTTTCAACAGTTATTGCTGACGTATTTCCCACAACACTTAGCCTGACAATCGGAGCTTTTGTAATGTGGCTCTCTGTCGGAGTTTCACTTGGTGTACTTGCTGCGCGTAAAAAAGGAAAATTTGCAGATAGAGCGAGCAATGCATTCGTGCTTATCGGTACTTCACTGCCAACTTTTATTACAGGAATTTTAGTTGTTCTCTTTATCGTGCTTAAGTTTCACTTAGTCAATCCACTCGAACTCGGCGACTGGAAAAATCCAATCACCGATCCAATTGGATGGCTTCGAACTTTCTTTTTCCCTTGTGCAACGTTGGCACTTGCCTATGCAGCGACTTACACGAGATTTACTCGCTCAAATGTTTTAGAAATTAGCAGTGAAGATTACATTCGCACGGCGCGGGCTAAAGGATTGAGTGAAAAAGTAATTTTACGCAAACACACTCTGCGTGCAGCTCTTGCACCAATTGTCACAATCGCTGGTCTGGACTTTGCAGGACTTCTAGGAGGCGCGATTATCACCGAAGGCATCTTTGGTCTGTCTGGCCTTGGAAAACTAAGCCTCACGGCTGTACTTCAAACATATGACCTACCAATTATCGTTGCAACAACTTTGGTTGGATCAGCATTCGTTGTCATCATGAACCTCATAGTCGACATTGCTTATGCATATTTAGATCCACGGGTGCGTGCTGAATGACAAAATTTCTCGAAGTAAAAAATCTTTCAGTCTCTTTTCCGACTGAAGATGGCCTGGTTAAAGCATCCAATGATGTTTCATACTCAGTTGACCTTGGAAAAACCTTAGCCATTGTTGGCGAATCCGGATCTGGTAAGTCGGTTTCAAACTTGGCAATCATGGGTCTACACAATCGAGCAACTACCCAAATATCTGGCAGTGCATTTCTTAATCTTGACGAGGGTCCAATCGATGTTATTACGGCGCCAGAAGAAACAGTCCGACGTCTCCGCGGAAAAGTAATGTCCATGATTTTTCAGGATCCAATGTCGGCGCTTCATCCGTATTTTTCCGTTGGTAATCAAATTGCTGAAGCCTGGTCTTTGTATAACGAAGGTTCAAAACGCGATGGCATGAAGCGAGCGGCAGAAATGTTAGATCTTGTGGGTATTCCAAGCGCGGCAGATCGCGTAAAGGATTATCCGCATCAATTCTCTGGCGGTATGCGCCAACGAGTAATGATTGCAATGGCTCTAGTTAATAATCCCAAGTTACTCATTGCCGATGAACCAACAACAGCTCTAGATGTCACAGTGCAGTCTCAAATTCTTAAATTAATTCAAGAAATTCAAAAAGAATTTAATATGGCAGTTATTCTGATTACTCACGACTTAGGAGTCGTTGCCGAAGTTGCCGACAATGTATGCGTTATGTATGGTGGAAAGATAGTTGAAACTTCTGCAATTGATGAAATTTTCTATCGTTCTCAACATCCATACACAACTGCTTTACTAGATTCAATCCCACGTGTGGATAAATTTGGCAGCCATCGACTAAAAGCTATTTCAGGTCAACCACCATCATTAATCGGATTACCAAAGGGTTGTTCATTCGCTCCACGTTGCCAATTTGTATCTCACGTTGCAGGCAGTCGTTGCACTACCGAGGATCCAGAATTGACTGAGAAGGCAAAAGATCATTTCGCTCGCTGTTTTCTTAGCACTGAGCAAATTCACACTCTCACAGGAAGAAGTGTGACAGCCTGATGAGTTCAGAAAATATTCTCGAGCTTCGCGGCTTGCAAAAGCATTTCAAAGTTGGTGGCGCATTTGGTCGGGGTAAAACACTTATTAAAGCTGTAGATGGTGTTGATTTTACTGTCGGCCGCGGAGAAACTGTAGGACTCGTTGGAGAATCCGGTTGCGGTAAAACAACTGTAGGCCGTACCGTAATGAAAATTTATGAACCAACAGCAGGAAGCATAATTTTTGAAGGCGAAGACATCTCCAAACTGAGTCGAAAAGATATGAAAGTTCGTCGCTCAAAGATGCAGATGATTTTTCAGGATCCTTACGCATCGCTAAATCCTCGACATACAGTCGGAACAATTATTGAAGCAGCGTACATTATTCATAAAATAGAACCAGCCGGTGGTCGTGTTAAAGCGATTCAAGAACTTCTTGAAATGGTTGGACTGAACCCCGAGCACATCAACCGTTTTCCCCACGAATTCTCAGGTGGTCAACGTCAACGTATTGGAATTGCGCGAGCACTTGCGCTGAAACCACACTTAATCGTTGCTGACGAACCTGTTTCGGCCCTGGACGTTTCGATCCAAGCTCAAGTAGTTAATCTTTTAGATGATCTGCAAAAAGAACTCGGACTTTCATATCTATTTGTGGCTCATGATTTATCCGTGGTTCAACATATTTCAGATCGTGTAGTGGTTATGTATCTTGGAAAAGTTATGGAAATCGCAACCACAGCCGAACTCTTTGCCAATCCTCGTCACCCTTATACAAAAGCTCTACTTTCGGCAGTTCCAATTCCGGACCCCATTATTGAACGTAAGCGAGAGAGAATTATTTTAACTGGCGATTTACCAAGTCCTGCCAATCCACCAACTGGATGCGTATTTAGCACCCGGTGCTGGAAAGCACAGGATCGTTGTATTAGCGAAGCACCTTTGCCAATTCAGATTTCACCGAATCACACACTTGCGTGTCACTACCCAGAAGGTACAGATACCCCGTAAGTATTTTTCTTTACTTTAAAGTTCCATTAAGAGCGAGAATCACATCAGGGCTTGAGAGTGAAATCTTCAGAGGATCTCCAACTTTTGCGTTACAGGCGATTGCATAATTAAAAGTTACATCTGCACCAACAGCGAGTGGATCCGTAGGTGCTCCTGCGATGCCGTTATCTCCGTCTAGAACATCGATGCAACTTGCTTGCGCCGATGAACTTGTGATTGCAAATTGAGTCACATCAAAATCAGCTGTGCCGCCATTTGAAATTTGAACCGTAAAGCGATTAGCAACTTGCCCCTTAACGAAATTTGATGCGTAAGGACCAGGTTTAAATGATTCAGGGGTAGAAACAGTTACCTTAACTCCACTTCCAATATCTAGGGGTGAACCAAAATCTAGAACTAATTCAGGTATCGGCGTTTCAACAACTTCAGGTGTTTCATTAAGTCCAGATGTTTTTTCCGAGCAACCAGTTAACGACGACATCATTACAAGGGCGAATATTGACACGATACCAATTGATTTTTTCGTAAACATTTTTCTCCTAGGTTGCAATTTTGAATTAGGGGCTGTGGTTGCTATTTGCAGAGACTTAAAGCATAGCAAGTAGTTTTAGTTAAAGTACGCAATTATTGCGCCTGCAATCGTTAAATTAATTGCATCATTAGCGGTCTCAATAATCCATACTTTGAAGTTCTCTCCACCGAACAATCTGTGCGAAAGCGATGCAAACATAGCGATGCCAACACCAAGTGCAAAACCAACGAGAGCTCCATCTGAAACACCAAAATCTGCATTGTTGCGACTAAGAGATGTAAGAACCAACGCGACTGTGAAAGTTTGGATTACGACTCCAAGAATGGTTCCACCGAAGAGGACCACTGGCTTGTTTTGAGTTGAAGTAAGTTGACCTGACGTGTTTTCCTTAGCTTTCATCCACACTGGATAGAAAGTTTTGGGGCCAAACCAAATTGCCCCGCTTATAAATGAGACGATAAAAGCAACAAGTACACCGAGTAAATTCAATCCAGTAAATGTCATACAGAGATTTTACATCCCCGATTGAGAGATTACGAGTATTTACTATCCAACAACCACTTTTTGCGTTCGCGTTCGGGAAATTTTTCAATTGAATAGCGCAACATGGTTCGGGGCATTTCGTGAGAGTGCGCGGAAAGAAAATCGCGAAGAGCTATCCCATTGAGTTTTCCGGCCTCACGTAGTGCCCATCCAACGGCCTTATGAATCAAATCGTGTTTATCGTGCAGCAATTTTTCTGCCATCTCAAAGGTAGGTTTGATGTCGCCGGCACGAATAAACGCAAATGTAAACACCATCGAAACTCTGCGCTGCCACAGGGATTTACTTCTAGCCAATTTGAAGAGCAATACGTAGGGATCTTTTACATCAATTAAATAAGCGCCAATAATCGGAGCACTTACATCTACGAGATCCCAATTGTTTATGTATCCACCAGTTAGTACCTTCAAATACAAGTCAAAAATTTTCTTCTTCTCACTGCGCTCTTTCTGCGACTTATACTGAAAAGTTAAAATAATTAAGCCACAGAGTCGAACTTCGTGATAATTAGAGCGAGTTAGATTTTCTACTTGCCCAAGTGGAAGTTCTTTATATTTTTTGGCGATGGCGCGAATTTGTGGAACGGTTAGGCCGAGGAATATGTCACCTTCACCATATTGACCGGGGGCGGTCTGAAAGAATTTCTGCAAATCGTGCGCCTTTCCACGATTGGCCAGAGCTTGCAACTCTTTTTTTATCTGGATTGCGGACATATAGCAATCTTACTTTTATAATTAGACATGGCCAAGATTCCGAAAGAAGTCGCCAATTATTACTCGTCGCAATCGGGTATCCATAAAGAAACTCTCATGGAAATGCGTAATCGAATCCTTGAGTTAATTCCTGGCGCAACAGAAATCATTAAGTATTCAATGCCTACGTTTGTACATGAAGGTAATGAAGTTGCTGGCCTCCTTGCGAATAAAAACCATATTGGGTACTACCCATACAGCGGATCCGTGATCTCTAAGTTTCCTGAAATTGAAGCTAAATACACAACCTCAAGGGGTGCATTACATGTTCCTCTTGGCAAGCCTTTAGCCAAGAGTGAGTTGAAAAAGTTAATCAAGGCTAGGATTTCAATGTGCCAAGAAGTTCGCAGTGAATTTGATATGAGTAACTATGAAGAAGTAGACGAAGAGTGGCGCGCTATTGGATTGGCTGCTCCGGCTCGTAAAGCACTCATTGATGCCAAACTCTACAAAGTCTCTGATCTTCGCAAGATTTCACTAGAAGATCTCAGTAATCTTCATGGAATGGGTAAAAGTGCAATCGCTCGATTAAAAGTTGTAATGCACGGAAAGAAAATCACCTTTAGAAACTAAGGTCGGCGCTATTATTTAAACTTAATTACGGATGAGGCGGATCAAGTGTTTGAAGCAATAATTCTCGGAATTATCCAAGGTCTCACAGAATTTATACCTATTTCATCAAGTGCACATTTGCGTCTGGCTGGAGAAATTTTTCCCAACGCAATCGATCCTGGTGCGATGTTTACGGCAATTACGCAAATCGGAACAGAGTTAGCCGTTCTTATCTATTTTAGAAAAGATATTGTCCGCATTATTTCTTCATGGATAGCAAGTCTGACCGATAAGAAGGCACGGAATCAAGATTCTAAGATGGGATGGCTGATAATCGTCGGATCTGTTCCTATTGTGATTATTGGTTATTGGGCTCAAGATTTGATTACAAATGAATTACGTTCCCTGTGGATTATTGCGTCAATGATGGTTGTATTTGGACTAATACTTGGCGCAGCCGATCGATTTGGAACGAAAACAAGAGAGCTTTCGCAACTCGATGTAAAGCACGGAATCTTGTATGGACTAGCACAATCATTAGCCCTTGTTCCAGGTGTGTCACGATCAGGTGCAACTATCGCAATGGGAAGACTCCTTGGATATTCTCGTGAAGCGGCGCTTCGTTATTCATTCCTACTCGCACTGCCTGCAGTTTTTGGAAGTGGATTGTACGAACTAAAAGGTGCAATATCTGATAACCAAGTTGCGGTGTATTCACTAACTCAAACACTTGTCGCCACCGTAATTGCTTTTATTATTGGTTATCTGGTTATCGCGTGGTTGCTCAAGTTTGTTACAACCAAGAGCTTCGCGCCATTTATTATCTACCGAGTACTTCTTGGCAGCACCGTGCTTATCTTGCTAGCCACAGGTGTGCTTCAACCATAATCGCCCACAAAAATCCCACTAAAAGTACTGGCTTCTTGTTTTACCTAGCCTTAGGATTTGAACATGTCCTTTACCTCAGCGCTAGCAATCAAGCGACTGCGTACAATTTTAAGACTCGGTTCGACAGTGTTCGGAGCCAGTGCAATATTTTTACTTGTTAATCCAAAAACTTTCTTAGAATTACTTAATCTGGAAACTACAGATTCATTGCAATGGTCAATGCGAATGATTGCAATAACTTTGATTGCATTGACTGGAAATATGCTTTCAGTTGCTCGCTTCGGAAGTGAAACGAGTGTCGTATTTTCTGCTCGCGTAATGGTGGTTTCAGCTGCTGGATTAGGTGCGCTCACGTTATTGATTCCTGCCGAATTTGGATGGTTCACGATTGCATATGCAGCAATCGGATTCTTATTTAGCCTTGCTTATCTCTCAGCTTTCTTGAGAAAATAGATGAGCGACAACATACGTTCAGAGATTTTAGAAACTGGCAATGAGCAGATTAAGTCCGCTCGGATTGTAATCAATGCTCCGGCGGAGAAAATTTTTGCCCTGCTTTCAAATCCACATCGCCATAAAGAAATTGATGGATCGAAAACCATTCAGGAAAATATAAGCGGCCCCGATAAATTGGTATTGGGTTCTAAATTCGGAATGAAGATGCATCTTGGTGTGAATTATCGAATTCAAAATACTGTTGTTGAATATCAAGAAAATACATTGATTGCATGGCGTCATCTTGGAAGATGGATATGGCGTTACGAATTAGTGAACATTGGGCCGAGTATGACCCAAGTTACAGAATCATTTGATGCATCGCGCGCGCCGTCAATTGCTAAAGCATGGTTATCTCTTCGCAAGGCATACCCTTGGACACAGAAAGCAGTTGCCAAAACATTGGTGCAACTCAAGTCCACCTGCGAAGGATAAATAATGGTTAAGAAGTTATCGGCTGAATACTTAGGCTCACTTCTATTGGGTGCAAGCGTTGTTGGCTCAGGCTTAATGGTCACGATCTTGACTCAAGATATTGCGATTCAGCTCTTCGTAAACACAATCACAACTGTATTTATGTTATTCATAATTATCACTCTTTTTGCGCCAATTAGCGGCGCGCACTTTAATCCGCTGGTGTCTGTAGTTGAAATGTTTTATAAGAGAGTGTCAGTAAAGGAAGCGGGATTTTATATTCTTGCACAATTACTGGGAACTTCCTCTGGAGTTATGCTCGCTAATTTGATGTTTAATAAACCCGCGATTGAGCAATCTACTTTTGAGCGAAGTGGAAATTATCGTTTTCTTGCAGAAGTGGTAGCAACGGCCGGATTGCTGATGTGTATTTTGCTTCTTCGCCATCAAAATCGTGGATCGATTGCTGCCGTGATAGTTCCAGCGTGGATTGGTGCAGCGTACATTTTTACTTCTTCCACTTCTTTTGCAAACCCGGCTATCACTCTTGCCAGAACTTTGAGCGATTCTTTTGCTGGAATTTCTTTAAAGTCAGTGCCAATGTTCATCCTGGCGCAATGCTTTGGTGCTCTACTCGGTGTCTTACTCACCGCATTATTGACAGCAGAAAAAAAGGAAGAAGATGTCCTCCTCTAAACCGAGTGTTTTATTTGTCTGTGTGCACAATGCTGGGCGCTCACAAATGGCCGCGGGCTTTTTGAATGAATTGGGTGCTGGACGTGTAGAAGTTTTATCTGCCGGATCTGCACCAAAAGATTCTATAAATCCAGTTGCTGTAGAAGCTATGCGAGAAGTCGGTATTGATATTTCACAAAATACTCCCAAAGTTTTAACTCCTGAAGCAGTACAAGAATCTGATGCTGTAATCACTATGGGGTGCGGGGATGCCTGCCCGTACTATCCAGGCAAACGATACGAAGATTGGGTTTTAGATGACCCTGCAGGTCAAGGCATTGAACCTGTGCGTGTTATACGAGATGACATAAAGAAACGTGTTGAGCAACTCTTATCTGAACTTCTCTCGTAACAAATTCCAACGCAATAGACTTGTGCCATGAAGCGCTTCTTTTCTCGCATTGTTGCGCTCTTTACTAGTCGCATAATCTGGGTTAGGCAAATTCTTGTTGCAAGCCTTGCAGCCGGTGCTGCTTGGTTAGTTGGAGAACAAGCGTTTAGCGGTGGAGGATTAGTTGCCGCAATTGTTTGTAGCTTGAGCATTCGAATCTCGTTATACAAATCTGTACGAGAAGGACTTGGTCAAATTCTCGGAACTGCGATTGGTGCTGGAGTTGCATTATCAACAGTTCACTTCTTTGATTTCGGTGTTATTGCGGTGGCAACAACTGTTTTGTTGTGCTCGGTTGTCGCTCGAGGTTTACATCTTGGTGAAGTAGCTTCCGTAAACGTTCCGGTCGCTGCCCTTATCGTTATAGGACCAGGAATTAGTAGCAGCACGGCAGAAACTCGTTTGTACTCAACTTTAATTGGAGCAGGCGTTGCCATTGTCTTCTCTTATTTTTCGCATGCAAGCACACCTGCAGGACGAACTATTGATCAAATTTCACGACTTGGAAAGAAGTCTGCTGAATTACTCGGATCTATGGCTGAAGGAGTTGCAAGCGGTTACTCTCAAGAAGTCGCAGGTAAATGGCTCATGCGTGCACGAGTTTTGATTGAAGATATTCCAAGCGTTCGATCACAGGCTCTGGAAGCAAAAAAATATGCTCGTTGGTCACCACTTGCTGAAGCAGATGAAGCCGATGCACTCTATTTGCGTGGAGTTGCGATGGAGCACACAGTTGTTCAAGTGCGCACAATTGCCCGCACGCTCTTTGATTCAGCAGTCGCAGGAGGAGTAACTCAATTCGCGAATCGCCAAATTGGTAACGCGCTATCTGCGACGAGTTATGCGATATCTTCGAAGGTTGAAGCGATAGAGACACATAGTGCTGGTCAGAGGGCTCTTAACATTGCAGAAGAATTACGTCTGGCTGCGGCTACGTTGGCCGAAGAATTAATCGCAGAAAATGATCGGATGGACCAAGAAGAGTTTGTGCGAAATATTTCACTCGTTTCAAACATGGAAAGAATTGCTGATTCCTTAGATGAAAGTTCGCCTGCTTTAAGTGATGTGAAAACTCCAGGGGAGCCTGCAATGTCTAAAGTCATGAAAATTTCTCCAGTGACTTTGGCGATGAAGTGGCCAAGGCGAATTTGGTTTGGCATCCGAAAGTTTTTGCAGAGATAACCATGAGTATTCGCGAAGCACAACCATCCGATGTTGCTGATATTTTACGTCTGATTAAAGACTTAGCAATTTACGAGAAAGCTCCTGACGAGGTTGTCGCAACTGAAGAGCACTTAACTCGAGCACTATTTAATTCCAATCCGCATGTCTTTGCTCATGTCGTAGAAGTTGACGATCGCATTATTGGAATGGCGTTGTGGTTTTTGAATTATTCAACGTGGCTAGGCACGCACGGAATTTATCTGGAAGATCTCTATATCGAACCCGAGTATCGGGGCCGCGGATTTGGTCTGGCATTGCTTAAGCATTTAGCAAAAATATGTGTCGAGCGCGGGTATGGACGTTTTCAGTGGTGGGTATTGGATTGGAATACTCCTTCAATCGAGTTTTACAAATCCCAAGGCGCAGTTGCGATGGATGAGTGGACTGTCTTTCGCGTCAGTGGCGATGATTTGAATAAACTTGGTACATGAGCGCACGCGTCCTATCAATCAACATCACGTCAGTTGTTCACCAAGGTGAATGGACCGGTAGCGAAGGACGCACAGGAATAGATAAGCGAAGTGTTGATGGTCTGATTGAATTTAAAAATAATGGCGTTGCTGGTGACCGGGTAATCGATACCAACGTTCATGGAGGATACGAACAAGCTGTTTACGCTTATGCACGCGAAGACGCAATCTGGTGGGAAAAAGAAATTAATGAACAAATCCCAGCTGGTCGATTTGGAGAGAACCTGACCACCGAAGGTATTGATGTCAATGCTGCGCTGATTGGTGAACGCTGGAAAATTGGCTCTGTAATTCTAGAAGTGTCGCAACCACGTATTCCATGCCGAGTTTTTGCTGGATTTTGGAAACGTGCAACGCTTATTAAAGATTTTACGCAAGCAGGTCGACCAGGAACCTATCTTCGAATCATTCAAGAGGGAAGCGCGCAGGCAGGTGATTCAATCGAAGTCATCCACAAACCTAATCACGACATCAGTATCAGTGATTTATTCGCGGCAAAAAGTGGCGAACGTTCAAAGATAAATAAAATAAAAGAAGTTTCGGACTTATCTTCTGAATTTAAGGAGTGGGCTGAAAAGATAGCTGCAACTCAGAATTAAGAAATTGCGGCAGCGATTGCCTGCGTATGTGCAGGAGTTGAGCCACAGCAGGATCCAACAATATTGACCCCCATCGCTTTCATTTCTGCGGCATAGATTGCCATTTCATCAGGAGTGCCCTCGTAAATAAATGTATCGCCAACAAGTTTTGGCAGACCCGAATTTGATTGCGTAATTATAAAAACACCCGCTGGGCGGGCATTAACCATCTCTTGCGCAATCTGACGCATTTCATCTGTGCCACGACCGCAATTTGCACCAATTATTCGAACGCCAATCGATGAAAGATGTGTCACTGCCATCGCTGGTTTTACGCCCATCATTGTGCGCAGATTTGTATCAAATGACATCGTGGCAATAATTGGTAATCCAGGTGCAACTTCTTTGGCTGCTTCAACTGCTGCTTCAACTTCTGCAAGATCACTCATTGTTTCAATGAGAATTGCATCAACCCCACCTGCGACTAAGCCTTTAATTTGCTCTGCAAATAAAGCCTTTGCGCTCTCTGGTGTCAGTGTTCCCATTGGATCCATGAGATCCCCTGATGGACCAACATCGCCCATCACAAAACAACCAGGATGGCGGTCTGCAACTTTGCGAGCGATTGCAGCACCAGCTTGATTTAATTCAATTACTCGATCGGCAAGGCCATGTAATTCAAGTCGGCCATACGTTGCGCCAAAAGTATTTGTTGTGATGAATTTTGCACCAGCTGCTGCATATGCTTCTAGTACAGCTTCGATTTCTTCTGGCTTTTCAACATTCCATAATTCTGGAGCACCACCATCGGTTAATCCACGCTCTTGCAGCATTGTTCCCATCGCACCATCGGATGCGAGTACAGAGTTGGCAAGTGCGTCATAAATGGCTGACATTTTTTACTCCTATTAAGTGGTTGGTTTTATTGCGTCCAGAATTGCTTGTAATTTACTTTCAGAAAATTCTTCTTCTAATTGCGCAGTGATGCGCGCGGCAAGGGCAGCAGGAACTTCATCTGATGCAGTCCAGGGATCTCTATTCCATCCAGATGTGTAAGCATCTGCATCTATTTCGCCCATACGCATGGCTGCTTCATCAATTGCTTCTTGAAAGCGCGCAGGCAACATTACTTTAATAGTGTCAGCGCCATCTCGGGCCATAACCATTGATGGAATCTCTCGCCAACGCATTACTTGATATTCGCTCATGAAAGTAAGGCTACCAAGTGATGTTAACTATTTCATTAAGAGCTTTACGCGAACGGGGTGCAATTTCGCGAGCCTTGATCTCATCGGAGAGTGAATCCGGTGATGTTCTTTTGCCAACTGCCACACAAGCAACAGGTTCTACTCCGGTGCTTAGAGCAAATGTGGACTTTGCCATAGCACTATCAAAACCACTCATTTGATGAACATCAAAACCGCGATGGTTTGCTTCAACAGTGAGAAGTGAAACAGCAAGTCCAGTGTCGTAGAGCGCTGTCGGATTTTGCTTTCCATCATCTCTAAGAGTCAGGGAGTTTACGAGAATTAATGCAGATGCCCTCGGTGCCCATTGCTTATTAAAATCTGAAAGTATCGTTGAAATTTGAGTAAATTTTTCATCTCCTCGAATTCCAACTATAAACTTCCAAGGCTGTGAATTAAATGCACTTGGTGCCCAACGTGCTGCTTCAAAGATTGCACTTAAATCTTCAGGAGAAATCGTGGCACTTTCGTCATAGGCACGTGGACTCCAACGTTCTGCGATAAGCGGGTGTAATGCAACGGAAGAATCTGCTCTCTTATTCATGTGCCAATTGTATTCGGCTATGTAATAATTTAGTGATGAAATTAATCCAAACAGAGCGACTTGACCTGCATCACATTGAAGCAGAAGATTTAATCGCACTCTTTGAAAATCGAAACGATACCCAAGCTCTCACTGGAAAAGCTTTCACCAACCCACTTCGAGTGCTTATTGACTTCCAGGGCCCACTTGCATGGAGAGTTCCACAAGTAAAAGTAAATCCCGACATAAACAAGTGGTTTGTCCGGTGGGCTGTTCTGCGTAGCACGCAAGAAATTATTGGCAGCTCAAGTTTTCATGGAGCACCGGATGAAAACGGAATGATGGAAATTGGCTTAGGAGTTGAGGCAGCATTTCAACGTCAGGGTTTTGGCCGTGAAATATTGCGAGGAATGTGGGGTTGGGTTGTGACTGAACCTGGTGTAAAAGTTTTGCGTTACACAGTGAGCCCAACAAATACTCCATCAATCGGACTCATAAATGATTTTGGCTTTACTTATATGGGCGAGCAATTGGATGAAATTGATGGCCCAGAGAGTATTTATGAATTGTCAGCCGAGGAATACAGAAACAAATTTCTTAATCGTTAGATTGCCCAGATTTGTGTTTATAGCGTCCTAAGAAATC
>CAFBMS010000029.1_pt1 | contig 13079 bp, 11 predicted proteins | sample 7269031 | NCBI WGS metagenome assembly CAFBMS01 (sample SAMEA6814072, study PRJEB35770) | uncultured Candidatus Planktophila sp. | biome: Freshwater; feature: Freshwater reservoir; material: water | place: Czech Republic | collected 2017-05-23 | depth 30m m
CAACAACTTTGATGACAGCTAAATAATTCTGCGGTGAAGCCACGGTACTCCTCCTTGAGAACGGTAAACCTCGAGTTGAGATTTAGTGTTCTCTCTTATTCGTGAGGTGAAAGTAAAGCGAATTAACTCCGTAAGCAAACACCGCCACGAATTTATTTTGGATTTATTTATTACTTAACAATTGGTGCATGGGGTGCAGAAACATCAATTGTTGAAATGTTTTTATTTTCTTCAAGTGCCACAAGTGCTTTGAATACTTTGATTTTTAGTTCTATCTCATCAGCACTGCCAAATCGAAGTATGAGCTTTCGATCTGCTTCTTGAATCTCCATGGTGAAATCTCCTGAACTTCGAGCCGTCAAAGAGGTTACGTTCTGACGAAAATCCAGGGGCAGGGATGCAAAGAGCTCTACAGCTGCCAGCCCAATCGCGGGATTTGGTGCACTTACTGCCGGCACGTCGACTTTGAGTCCAATGGCGTCAAAAATGACACCTGTTGAATCTATGTATCGCGATCCAAAACTGCCAATTGGAATCCTTGGTTGAACTGAAATGCTCACTGAACTCTTCAACCAATTTCGAGAAACATCAGCATCTGCAACCCATGAAATATCTTTAATCGAATTAACAATTTGGCGGGGTTCAATGCGGGCAAGTTTCGTTCCAGTCAAATCTCCTACTCTTTTTTCTACCACTGAAATCTGAAGCAAATCTGTAATTCCGTTGTATTCAACTCTCTTTACCGTAAAAACAGATGACCAGCCCAACAAGTATGCCAAGGCTCCAATAAGGGCAGTTGCAATAAAAATTTTGACAAGGCGAGGCATGTGAAATTTAGTTGTTCGCAAAGCGTTTTGTTAATCCATCAATAATGATCAGGCCGAGTGCGGAAACGTCGCCAGCTCCAAGAGTTATGATCACATCTCCTGGTTTAACCATTTCAATAATTGCATCCGTGGCTTCGGCAAAGTTTGGAATGTAGGTTCCATTGTGCATTGATTGTGCTATTACTTCTGAGCTCACTCCTGAAATTGGTTTTTCACTCGCAGCATAAATTTCCAGCAAGATGACCGTGTCTGCCAACGAAAGCGAGGAAGCAAATTCGGCCATGAATGCTTGTGTGCGCGAATATCTATGTGGTTGAAAAATAACTAAGAGACGGCCATCTCCTGCATAACGTCGTGCTGCATCCAGTGTGACTCTAATTTCAGTTGGGTGATGACCATAATCATCAATGACTCTTATGCCGTGGACCGTTCCTTTTAATTCAAATCGTCGACCAGTACCTGCAAAAGATGCTAAACCTGCAAGTAAACCACCTGCCGGCAAACCTAGATGCAGACCAACTGCAAGTGCTGCCGCAGCATTATCAATATTGTGACGGCCCGGAACATTGAGTTCTAGATGACCAATTGATTTACCGTTCCATAGTGCTCGCGCTCGAGAGCTTTTAGCTGCAAGTTCAACCTGATCAATATGTAAATCACTCTCGGAATTTTCACCATAAGAGATGGAAGTAATATTTTTGACGCGACTTCCGAGGGAAAGTGACCCAGGATCATCGGCGCAGTACACCAAAAAACCATCCGATGAAATCGTGGCTGCAAAATCATCAAACGCCGCAGTGACATCCGCAGGGGTCGCAAAATAATCGACGTGATCATGTTCTACGTTTGTGACAATAGCGCCAAATGGTTTGTACTCTGTAAAGGAACCATCAGATTCATCAGCCTCGGCTACGAAATACTCGCCCGTTCCTCTGTGTGCATTTGAGCCTGATGCGCTAATGGTCCCACCAATTGCAAATGAAGGATCAACGCCACATGCCTGTAGTGCAACCGTAAGCATCGATGATGTGGTGGTTTTTCCATGAGTTCCGGCGACTGCGATGCTAATTGATTTACTCATCAGCAATGCCAGTGCCTGTGCGCGTGTATAGATAGGAATACCTAATTCGGCAGCATGTGCTCTTTCAGAATTGCTCTGTGAAATTGCATTGGAATAGATAACTAGATCGGCGCCTTCTACGTGCGCACTCTTATGGGAAGAATAAACAGTTGCACCTAGTGCTGATAGCGCAGCAAGTACGGATGAATCTTTTTCATCTGAGCCACTCACGTGTGCGCCGTGGGTAAGTGCGATCCGCGCCAATCCACTCATGCCCGCACCACCAATGCCAATAAAGTGAAGTTTCTTCTGAGGCAATTCGGAGAGTGAAAACATTTATTACTCCCCTAGTGTGAACTCAGCACGTTTTGCATGAGAGCCGTAATCTTCTCATGGGCCGTGCTATTTGCTGTGGAAACCTGCGCACCACGAGCTTTAGAACTAGCAAGTAAAGAATCTATATTGGCCAAGAGCCAGGGTGATGTGAACTCATTTTGGGAAATAACGCGAGCCTTGCCTAAAGCAGCCAAGTGCTGTGCGTTTGGAAGTTGTTCACCATTGCCGATTGCCAGTGGGATAAAGAGTGCAAACTTTCCTAACGCTTCAAACTCAGAGCATGTAACCGCACCTGAACGCGAGATGACTAAATCAGCACCAAGGTAAGCGGTCGCCATATCTGCAATATATAAATGAGGTTGGTATCCAGATTGCTCCGTTGGTAAGGCATTTTTTCTGCCCACTGAATGCATGACTTGAATTTTCTTCTCAAGCAATACGGGAAGTGATTGCGCGATAACAGTATTTATTGCTTGTGAACCTTGCGATCCACCAACTATCAAAATCAACGGGAGCGCATCATCAAAACCAAGTGTGCGCTTAGCTGAGCTTCGCACCAGGTTCCAATCTTGCTGAGAATTTGTAATGATTTTTGTAATTGAACTCTTTAACGGCATCCCCGTTACCAGGGCCTGATTAAAAACTCCATGTTCTACAGGAGTTGACACAGCAAGGGCGGATGTAAAACGTGCTCCTAAACGATTGGCAATGCCAGGTTTCGCATTTGCTTCATGAATAACAATTGGAACACCACATGACTTTGCTGCTAAATACGAAGCTGCACTGACATATCCACCAAAGCCGATTAATAAGGATGAGCCCCTAATAATTGATCGAGCTTGCAAAACGGCTTGCAACAAATTAAATGGCATTAAAAGAATTGATAATGAAAACTTTCGGGCAAGTACAACTTTATTAATAGTCCGAAGTGTGAATCCTGCCGCAGGTACCAAGGAAGTTTCTAGTCCATGTGCTGTGCCAATGAAAATACATTGATCGTGAGGATTCTCTTTCATCCACTGGTGTGCAACAGAAAGTGCAGGTTCAACGTGTCCCGCAGTTCCACCGCCTGCCAAAATTATTGTATTCATTGATTCTTTTCCAGATCAGCCATTGCAGCCGGATCGCGACGTGCGGCTCCCAATACAAATCCGAGTGCCAGATAGGTTGCCACGAGCGAAGAGCCTCCATAGGAAATTAAAGGCAAAGTAACACCCACAACTGGAATCAGAGATGTGGCAGAACCAATATTCATAATGGTTTGAAATGCAATCCACGTTCCGATGCCGGCACATGCGTATCTCGACATTGGATCTTTGGCACGTAAAGCAATTCGAAATATTGAAAAAATTAGTGCACTGAAAAGTAAAAGAACAACAATTGTTCCGAATAAACCTAACTCTTCACCAATGACTGAGAAAATAAAATCCGTGTGGGCTTCTGCCAGATTTCCCCATTTTTGTCTACTGGCACCGAGTCCAACACCGAAAAATCCACCACTTGCCAGTCCTAACAAACTGTGGGCAGGCTGCCAACCTGCATTCTTATACGCTTCAGGTGCAAATGGATTAAATACAACAAGAAATCTCTGTGCGCGATACGGTGCGGTTGCAATAGCAAGTGCAACAAGTGAGAACGCAGCGGCAGTCACTCCTGCAAATATTTTTCCAGAAACACCAGCAACCCAGAGTAATCCAGCCAAAATCGCAGCAAAAACTGCAGTAGTACCTAAATCTTTACCAATCATAATTAAGCCCATAATCAATACAAATCCTGGTGTTATCAACGCCAAAACATTAGTCCTATGACGACCAGCATGTTCCCGAATGGCCAACATATGAGCGGCCCATAAAATCATCAAAACCTTGACGATTTCACTCGGTTGTATGTCAATAAACCCAAGACTGATCCAGTTTTGATTTCCATTAACACTTTTTCCAATCCCTGGAATCGCAACAAAGATTAAAGCAATTGCTGAGATGACAAAACCAAAACGAGCGAGATTCTTCCAGCGCTCTAATTTTTGACGAGAAGCCAAATACCCAAGTGGTATTGCGATAATCAGAAAGAAGAATTGGCGGCCAATTATTGAAAATGAATTTCCCTTATTCTCAAGTGAATAAATTGAAGATGCTGAGAAAACCATGATTGCACCAAGGATGCTCAGGGCAAGTGTGGACCAGATTAATATTTTATAAGAACTAGAGGGCTTAGCTAAAAACTTATGTTTAGTTTCACTCACTGGTAAACACCTTTTTCACTGCTTGAGCAAAACGATCACCACGATCTGCGTAATTTATAAATTGATCCATAGAAGCACACGCAGGAGCTAATAAAACAGTGTCACCTTCTACTGCAAAACTTCGTGCCGCCTGAACTACATCTTCCATCAAAGAGTTATCGGAAGAACCAATGTGATAATCAGCCGGCGTATTGATTTCGATGATTGCAACGTGTGGGGCGTATTCTCGTAGCGCATGTGCAATCATCGCTCTATCCTCACCAATTAGGACAGCCGCTTTTATCCGCTTATTGCAACGTTTAACTAGTTCATCTATTCGTGCACCTTTGGCAAGACCTCCCGCAATCCACACAACGGATAGAGCTGACATAATCGATGCACTTGCGGCATGCGGATTCGTTGCTTTGGAATCATCAATCCATGAAATCCCCTGTGCACTGTGAATTTCTTCAATCCGATGTCGCCCAGGAGTGAAATTTGCAAGAGCGCTTCTAATGCTTTCGTGATTTACGCCAGCGGCTCTTGCCAACCCAGCCGCAGCTAGTGCATTTGAAACATTGTGTGGAACCGTTGGTTTAATTTCGTTGAGTTCGCAGATCATTGCAGCTTCTTGAGGGTCAGCGACAAAAGCACGATCGACTAATAACTCTTCAACAACCCCAATTTCACCGGGTCCAGGTGTATCCAGAGTGAAGAATACTTTTCGTCCTTTCCAGTGAACCGATCGTTTTACTACCTCGGCATCATCAGCATTGAGAATTCCTGTGGAACTAGAATCTAGAAGTGAAATCTTGGTTCGTGCATATTCTTCAAAATCTCCATGCCAATCAGTGTGGTCATCAGCAATATTAAGAATTGCGCTTGCATTAAATTGGGCGCTCTTCATCCAATGAATCTGAAATGAGGAGAGTTCAAGAACTAAAACTTCATATTTTTCTTTACTTTCTACGGCAGCAATTACAGTCTCACCAACGTTTCCACATGCCGTGGCATGAAGTCCCCCGGCACGCATTGCTGCTGCAGCCATTTCAACGGTGGAAGTTTTACCATTAGTGCCTGTTAGTGCAAACCAACGTTGATGTGGAGCTTCCTCCTGCTTGATCTGCCAAGCAAGATCAATCTCATTTGTCATCATCACATTTGCTGCCATAAATTTCTTAATCAATGGGTGACTCGGTTTCCAGCCCGGTGAAACAACGACACTCTCCCACTCGCCAATTTCTATGGCGTCAGTGGAGCAGGTGGGAAATGAACTATCTTCAATCTTTTTGTCATCGGCAATAGCAATAACCGCGCCGCGGCGTGTTAATGAATGTGCAAGTGCGCTTCCGGTCACGCCGCCACCCAGTATGAGAATACGATTCTTAGAAAAATTAAGTGGCATATAAAACTACTTAGGCGCTTACCCATTGAGCATAAAAAAGACCCAAACCAAGGGCAACGCTGAGTCCGGCAATAATCCAGAAGCGAATGACTATTGTAACTTCTCCCCAACCCAATAATTCAAAGTGGTGTTGCAAGGGAGCCATTTTAAATACGCGTTTGCCACCAGAAATCTTAAAATACAACGTTTGAATTATTACTGACATCGTGATTATTACAAATAAACCACCAAGCGGAATGAGCAGTAACTCCACGCGCAATGTTGCTGCGAGTCCAGCAAGGGCGCCACCTAGCGCTAGCGAACCGGTATCTCCCATAAATATTTTTGCAGGTGATGCATTCCACCATAAAAATCCCGTACAAGAACCTGCAAATGCAGCGGCTAATACCGCTAAATCCAAAGGATCTCGAACTTCAAAACAATTATTTGAGATAGCGAGTGAACAACTCTGTCCGAATTCCCAAACCCCAATAAGTAAAAATGCCAAGAATGCCATCACTGATGCTCCGCTTGCCAGACCATCTAAACCATCTGTGAGATTAACTCCATTACTAGTTGCCACAACCATAAATGCAACCCAAATAACAACCAGTATCGGACCAAGAATGAGCGATGTTTCACGCACAGTTGATAAATTTTGCGAGATTGGCGTTAACCCTTGTAGATCAGCAAATTGAATTCCAAGATAGCCAAAGAGTGATGCAATACCTGCTTGTGAAATTAGTTTTTGCTTGCCTGTAAGTCCAAGTGATTGTTTACGTGAAATTTTTAGATAATCATCTAAGAATCCAATCAAGCCTAAGGAAATAACAAGTCCAATTACCAAAAGGGCTGAAATGGTTGGTGGACGCCTAGAGAATAAATGCGCAATTGCGTATGCAACAACGGTTGCAACAATGATGACAATTCCGCCCATGGTTGGGGTACCACGTTTTGTGTGGTGAGAAGTTGGGCCGTCATCTCTGATGATTTGACCGAACCCACGCTTGGCCAGAAATCGAATAAGAAGCGGTGTTCCAAAGAGTGAAAAAAGAAGTGCAATTGCACCAGCGAGGAGAATGACTTTCATTTCTTATCCTCCCCTTGTTTCTCTCTCCATAGATCTTCAATTCCTTGGCTAAGCGTTTCAAAGCGCTCAGATCGTGAAGCTTTCACGAGTATTACGTCCCCAGGTGCGCAATGAGTGACAAGTGAAAGAGCTTGTTTTATGTCTTCGCAATAGTTAAGGGTAGTTGAACTCTGTGCTGGAATACCTTCAGCGAATGCTCGTGTTCCGATGCTTACAAGATGATCAATACCAAGTTCGTGCGCATGAGTAGCAACAGATGCGTGAAGTGCGTTGCTCTCTGAACCAAGTTCGTGCATTTGCCCAAGAAATGCCCACGATGCTCCACCGCGTTCTTGTGCAAACAATGCTAATGAATCCAAAGCCGCTTTCATTGACTCAGGATTTGCATTGTAAGAATCATTAATTATCAGCAATTCCTCAACATCGTTTATTTGCATACGCCACTTGCTTGAAAGATCTGCAGTTGATAAACCACTTGCAATGATTTCGATAGGAATCTCAAGGGCTGTACACACGGCAGCAGCGGCTAGTGCATTTGAGATCTGATGAGCACCAATGAGACGCATTCCAACAGCATCTCGACCTGCTGGTGTAACTAGATCAAAGTGGGCACGTGCCTCGCGCATTTCTACATCCGCGGCACGTACATCATCATGCGAATCCTGACCAAAAAATATAACTCTTCCTAAATGGTGTGCACTCATCGCTTTTGTATATGGATCATATGTTCCAAGCACAGCGATTGCATCCGGTGCTAGTGCTTGAATGAGTTCACTTTTTGTTTGAGCTATTTTCTCCACACTTCCAAATTCACCTAAGTGCGCAGTACCAACACGCAAGACAACACCAATATCTGGTCGCGCCATTTCACTTAAAGCAGCAATATCTCCTTGGTGGCGCGCTCCTACTTCTAAAATGCAATATTTAGTTTCTTGAGTGCAGCCAAGGAGAGTAATCGGTGCACCGAGTTCATTGTTAAACGAAGCTTTAGTCCAAACGCACTCAGCACGATTAGAAAGTATCGAAGCTAATAAATCTTTAGTTGTTGTCTTACCGCTTGAACCGGTGATTGCGATTACTGTCAGATTCGGTAGTTGCTTTCTCACATATGCGGCTAAGGCACGTACTGCGATCAGAACATCTGCGACAACTACACCGTTACCTATTGCTTCGCGAGTACTCATAAATCCGGTTGCGCCATGTAACTTGGCATCCTCGATGTAATCATGCCCATCAGAATTTTCGCCAACTAAAGCCAAGAAGAGTGAACCTTTAACTGCCTCCCGTGAATCAAAAACAGGAGTTGCCGTAATTATTTGCGCCGAATCTCCAACAGTCTTTCCACCAACGATTGTGGCTATTTGTTTAAGAGTAAGCGCAATCATTTCTTGGCCTCGATTGCATGAGCCAAAACTAATCGATCATCAAATGGGTGCACAACCCCATTAACTTCTTGACCACGTTCGTGACCTTTACCAAGCACAATAACCACATCACCTGGTTGAGCAAGATTTACAGCTAACTTAATTGCTTCGGATCGATCTTGCACAATAGCGCTGGGTTCTGAAATCTTTAAACCTTGCGTCATCTGTTCAAGAATCTGATCTGGTTTTTCAGATCGAGGGTTATCACTGGTAAAGATGGAAACATCACTTCGCAATGAGAGTTCTTGACCCATTATGTTGCGCTTAGAACTATCCCTATCTCCACCACAACCCAAAACCGCAATAACTCTTTTCTCGGTCATCTCGCGAACCGCTGCTAGGACGCGCGCGACTGCATCTGGGCTATGGGCATAATCAACTAGGGCTGTGAAGTTTTGTCCCAAACTCACTGGTTCAAGTCGACCAGCAGGACCTGCAAGGTGTGGAATTAAAGTTGCAATATCTATTGAATCAATACCTAACTCGACACACATGGCAACTGCCATCAATAGATTGTCAAAATTAAAGCCACCTCTGAGTTTTGTCCGACTTTCGATTAGTACTCCACCAACGCCTCGTATGGCAATATCACTGTATTGATTTTCTTCATCGATTCGCGCGTAGTGCCACGTTGCGTTTTCATTAAATCGAGAGAGAGTCTGTACTGGCAATTCAGTACCATCTGCCAAAATTTGCCCATATGAATCGTCAATATTTATGAAGGCTTGATCCGCATATTCAAAGGTGAATAATTTTGATTTGGCTGCAAAATACTCTTCCATGCTTCCATGAAAATCTAAATGATCCTGTGAAAGATTAGTAAATCCAACAGCGGCAAAATGGCTTCCACGCACGCGTTCCAGGGCAATTGCGTGGCTAGAGACTTCCATGACCAAATTACGGCAATGACGCTCTCGCATTGTTGCAACTAAAGATTGAAGTTCTGTGGCTTCAGGAGTTGTCCGAGTACTGGAAAGAATGTCTGTTCCTATTCGGGTTTCTACAGTTCCAATTAATCCTGTTTCCTGTCCCGCACTTTGCAAGATTTGATGGCATAGAGTGCTAACTGTTGTTTTACCATTAGTGCCCGTAATTCCAATGCTTAACAAATCGCGCATTGGTTCTCCGTAAAACCAAGATGAAAGAACCGCTGCGCTTTTGCGCGCATTAGGAACAATGACAACAGGTAATCCCTTTATAAGCTTTGCGCCTTCTGCATCAGTTAAAATCGCTACCGCTCCTGCTTTTATTGCATCCTTTGCAAAAGAGGCACCATGTACATTCGCGCCGGCAAAAGCACAGAAGAGATCTCCAACTTCTACTTCATTACTTGAACTTGTTATACCTGTAATTGTAATTTTTTCTAATTCAGATACAGGCAATTCTGTACTCGCACCGATAGTTGAAAGTATGGATGAGAGTGAGCGCTGAATCTGCGTTAGTGGGCGAATCATTATCCGGATGCCTTAGAAACAAATCGAGAACTTTTGGTCAGAGCGGCTTGCGTGAGAGCAACAGGCTGCACCGTTGTATTCGTTGGCGAAACATGGCGCGATTGCAAAACAAATGACATCACTTCCTTAAATACTGGGCCACCAAGACTTCCTCCGTAATGCATGCCTTGTGGATTTTGAATAGTAACGCTGATGACATATGCGGGTTTATCTGCCGGGGCAAAACCAATAAATGATGCCGTGTAACCGCTATAACAACGACAATCACTGTTATAACGCATTGCTGTACCAGTTTTTCCGGCGACTCGATAACCAGGAATTGCAGCCGATGGCGCAGTGCCGCTAGCAGAAACAACGCTTTCCATCATCAATCGAAGTTGAGCAGAAGTCTCAGGACTTATAACTTTTTCTGTCGTACGTGATTGCGAAGCTGTGAAATTTCCAGAAGCATCACTTGTGCCTGCAATTACTGTTGGTGACACACGAATTCCGTTATTGGCAATCGTTGCAAAAACACTCGTCGCTTGCATGGCTGTAAGCGAGTATCCCTGACCGAATGCAATTGTTGGTGCTGATGTTCCAGACCAACTCTTGACTGGATGCAGGATTCCCGCAGATTCACCGGGTAAACCGGATCCAGTTTTAGCTCCCATTCCAAATTTAGAAAGATAACCATGCAATGTGTCATTACTCATCAACTCGCCGATTTTTATAGTTCCTGTATTACTTGAAACCGCCAAAATTCCCGTTGCAGTTAATTGCTGCGTTGGATGGCGTTCATGATCGTGAAAAGTCGCATCGCTTCGCTTTAACGAATAAGGCACGGTAAAAACCGTTGTTGGAGTTATTTTCTTCTCTTCCAACGCAGCGGCTAAAGTCATTACTTTTCCAGTTGATCCAGGTTCATACACTTCTTGCACAGAATAATTTCGCATCAAATTAAGCGAAACAGTTTTAGTGTTATTTGGATCAAAAGTTGGCGCGGTTGCATGAGCCAATATTTGGCCAGTCTTTGGATCCATAACAATGACAGTTCCGCTGAGTGCGTGAGATTTTCGAACTGCATCAGAAATTGCTTTGGATGCTACCCACTGAACATCGCGATCGATGGTGAGGCGAATGCTCGTTCCTTTTTGTGCTGAAATAATTTCAGATTGAGAACCTGGAATTTCCGCGCCTGCCGCTGCTGCATATGAATAACGTCCAGATGTTCCAGAAATCTGTGAGTTCATACTCGATTCCAGACCCGTTGCACCGACCCCATCATTTCGAACAAAACCAATCAAAGATGCAAGTAATGAACCTGATGGGTAATCTCGAATGTATCCACGCTCTGCAAAGAATCCGATAATTCGTTGATTTATTTCACTAGGTTCAAGTGCAGCATTGTGAGATGCCATCGCTTCAATCAGTGCTCGCCAAATTGCAGGTTCAGCATTGGGTAAGACCATGTTGTAACGAAGTTTTCCTGTAATTAACTGTTGGACTTCAGAGATAGGCATCTTGAGAATTGGCGCCGCAAATATCGCCACTCGTGCCGGATCTGAAATCTGAGTCTGATCAACCACAATATTAATTGCCGCCACACTTCTAGCAAATGTCACACCATTAATGTCGGTAATATCTCCGCGCTTGGCAGGAATTGAGCGCGTATCTTGCATTTCATCTACTGCACGGATTTTGTAATCCCCCGCATTGATAACTTGTACCTGAACCAAGCGAGCAGCAAAGAGCAACATGAATGAAAGCGCAACAATTGTGAGGACAGCTAGGCGCTTTTTCGCTAAATTTAAATTACCCACGTGGAACATCCAGATTTAGAAATGTTGGCGTAAGTGAGGGATTCATTCCTAAGTTTTGTGCTTCTTGAGCTAAAACAGCAGGTGATGAAAGCCGCTCGATTTCAAGTGAAATGGCTTCGTACTGATCACTTGATAGCTTCAAATCTGCTTGTAATTTTGATAATTCGAATGCGTCTTGGGCTAACAAAGTATTTATAAATAGTAGGGCGAGTAGAAATACCGAACCAAGTGCTGTAATGAATAGAGCAAAAAATCTACGATCAGCTTGTTTGCCAGCAGAGGCATCGGCCACGATTCGAAGAGCTGCTCGAGTAGATTTTTGTGCAACCCGTGTTTTCGTTTTGCTAATTGCTGGCGCAAGTGCAGTCATTGCCATTTATGCAGCCACCCTTTCGATTGCACGTAATCGAACGGATGCAGCCCGCGAGTTCTCTTGAACTTCTTGATCACTCGGGCTTTGACTGCCATTAAAGACAAGTGCAAACTTTGCAGCTAGCTCGGCGATTTCAACTGGCAAACCCTGTGGCGTGCCAGAAGTTGTCGCCTCCTGAAAGAAATTCTTAACGATTCGATCTTCCAGCGATTGAAATGACATGACAACAAGGCGTGCATGAACATCGAGCAGATTAAGTGCCTGCGGAATTGCACGTGTAATCGCGCCTAGTTCATCATTAGTTTCGATACGAAGGGCTTGGAAAGTTCGTTTCGCAGGATTTCCACCTGTGCGCCTTGTGGCAGCAGGGATAGCGTTTTTTACAAGGGTTGCTAGGTGCGAAGTTGAATTAAGCGGTGCTTTTTCGCGTTCTTTAACAATAGATTCGACAATGCGTGTAGCAAATTTTTCTTCACCATAGGTGCGCAATATACGAACTAAATCTCCTGGTGAATATGAATTAACTATGTCTGCAGCGCTCTTGCCCTGGCTCTTATCCATGCGCATATCAAGTGGTGCATCGTGAGCATATGAGAAACCTCGATCGCTTTGATCGAGTTGAAGGGAAGAAACTCCTAAGTCAAAGAGAATCCCTTGAACGTGTGAATAACCATGATCAGTTGCTACCTCTGAAATGCGATCAAAAATGCTGTGATGCGAAATGAATCTTTGACCAAAACGTGAAAGTCTTTCAGTGGCAATTTCAATAGCTTGCGTATCACGGTCAATTCCAATAACTATTAATTCTGGAAATTTGTTAAGTAGCGCTTCGGTATGACCGCCTAAGCCAAGTGTTGCATCAATAACTACAGGATTGGCATGAGATGTTATTGCGGGAGAAAGCAAATCTATGCATTGATCGCGCATGACAGATACATGCTGCGTATTACTTTCCTGAATCATTGCCTCCCCCTTTCTTTGATTTCTATTTACTTCTCTCACCTCTGGTCACTGCCGGCCGACGGATCGTTTTATGCGGCGCCGGGGAAGGGGCGCCGCAGTCGTAGGGTCGGCAGTGGCCACAAATGAGAGTTGTATGCATGACGGA
>CAFBMS010000030.1_pt1 | contig 12622 bp, 13 predicted proteins | sample 7269031 | NCBI WGS metagenome assembly CAFBMS01 (sample SAMEA6814072, study PRJEB35770) | uncultured Candidatus Planktophila sp. | biome: Freshwater; feature: Freshwater reservoir; material: water | place: Czech Republic | collected 2017-05-23 | depth 30m m
TCGCGCCGCAGTAAATGCACCGATACCGAATAAGATGGATTGAGCCATCGAAACTCGACCAATTAAGCCCAAAAGAAGATTGAGTGAAACACCTAAGGTAATCAGCACCATTATGTTGATGGCTATTTGTGAATAGTAGGCCATTAGATTGCTTCCTTTCCAAATAATCCTTGAGGGCGGATCAACAGCGTTAAGAAAAGAATTGCAAAGGTAACGATTGGCGCATATTGGGATCCAAGCCAGATTCCGCTAAGACTACTGAGTAAACCTAGTATCAAACCTCCGAGAGCCGAACCTCCGAGAGAAGTAATGCCTCCGAAAAATACTGCGATAAAACCAATAAGAGTCCATTGCAGACCCATCGTAGGATTGGCAACGAATTGCAATGTAATTAAAATTCCGGCGACTCCCATAAGGAAAGAAGAAACACTAAAAACAACCAGGTAGACAACCTTATTGTTAATACCTACGGCAGATGCCATCGCAGGATTTGTCCGAAGAGCGGTAATTGAGCGGCCAAGTGCAGTTTTTTTAATTGTATACAGCACGGCAATCACCAGGAGCCAAGAACTAACAACCTGCACAATGTTTAATTTTGTTATGGTCAAGAAGCCAGAGGCGTATGTTGGGTTTGCAAATGGAACAGCCGGATTGCCTTCTGCGTCATAAACCTCTAGAGGTAAGTTATCAACACCAAAAACAATTTGTAGCAAATTAGGGAAGGCAACGCTTAATCCCAAAGAAATCAAAAATAATGAAAGTAGGGTGGCTTTTTTCTTAATAAGTGGAAAATATCCTAAAACAAGAATTAAAACACCAATGATTACAGCAGCGGCTAAGCCAATAAAAATTGAAAGCCAGATGGAAAGCTGCAGAGATTTAGCAGCCCATACAGCGGCATATCCAGCAGCCGCAAAAGGTATTGCACCAGCAAGGTGGAAAATTTTAGAAGTTTGGTAAACCAGACCAAAACTCACACCTAGTAGAGCGTACAGTGAACCGATAACCAAGCCTGAAATTGCTAACTGGGCAACGAGATCGAAATTCAAGTGTCTACCTCCAGTTGTAATGTAATTGAAATTAGAAGATTGCCGCAGGGCATTTCGTAAAACGAAATGCCCTGCGGCAATGTATTTCTAGATGTTACTTCAGTGCTGAATTTGGATCAGCTGAAGCCGCTACTTTCACAATTCCTTGTGTTAGTACTGGCTTGCCATTTTTCACAGTGAACACTCCCATTGGCTTGGAAATTGAGTGATCAGAGAGAAGGAATGACGCTTGTCCAACCTTCTTAGCATCTCCACCATAAACTGAGTTAAATGTTGGGTTTGCCTTGAGTGCTGCTTGAAGTTGCTTGCTGTCGTTAGGGTTTCCACCCTTAGCGATTACGCGCTTTACAAGCTCCCAGTAAATGAATACCTGCTCGTAATAGTTTGAGCCGTAGTACTCAGGATCTTCACCGTATTTTGCCTTGAATGCAGCGACATAACACTTGTTCCATGGATTTGGATTCGCAACGTTGTAGAAGTCTGTTGCGAAAGTGAATGTGTCGTATGAAGCACCGGCAACTTCTTGAGCCTGTGAAGTAAATTCAATGCCCATGATTGGAGCAGTGATATTTGCTTGGCGGAATGCCTTAACTTGGTAGCCAGGATCATTTCCGAAGCTGTAAGTAATAATTGCATCAGCTTCGCTTGCCTTAATTTTTGAAGCCATTGCAGTGAAGTCAGTTGCGCCAACGTCATGAGTTTCTGTTGCCACAATAGTTCCACCGGTTAGTTTCTTCCAAGCATTTGGTGCTGTTGTTGTTTGTGCGCCAACACCATTCTCTTGTGTTCCGATGATTGCTAACTTCTTAGCAGTTGGATACTTCTTGTGAATCCAAGCTAATGCACCAGCTGTTGGATCTTCACCGAAAAGCATGCGGTTCTGCCATAGGTAATCTTTTTTCAATTGTCCCGGGCTTGATCCGCCACCATTAAGTGTAAGTACCTTGTTTGCAGCAATAATTGGAGCGATTGCTTCACTTGGTGCACCGTAAGATGTTTGCAGAACTTTAATCTTTCCTTGTGAAACCATTCGCTTAACTTCTGTTAAAGCTGTTGGAACATCACCGTTCTTGTGATCTGCAATCTGGATCTTGTAGTTAAATCCACCAGCAGCTTTGATCTGTTCTGCAGCAAGCTTTGCGCCTTTGCTCATTACGTCACCGAAGAATGAACCTGCACCAGTCATTGCAAGCAACATACCTGCGTTAATAGTTACGCCTTGTCCAGCAGCTTTTCCACCAGCACCAAAAATCTTATTGATACAAGTTGAAGGCGCCGCGTTAGCACTGGTCGCAGAGATTCCGCTGAATGCAGAAACTAACAACCCGCTAGCTAGCGTTGCTGCGATCCATTTTCTTTTCATATTCTGTAATTTCATTACTTACCCCAGTTTTTCTCTCATGACTATGGAAAATAACTTCAACCAGCATCGATCAAAAAAATCTTCTGCCAGTGTCGCTAACATTGGCTAACAACGTCTGAACTTTAGGTTTTAGAGGAAACCATGTCAATGCTTTGAAGTTACTGGTCGGTACCCCAGAGGAGTGGCCCACCTCACAAAAATTTATCTAGGAATAACATCACCCCCGTGTTTCGCTAAAGCGAACCACGGGGGTGATGTTATTCCCTCACGGAGAGTTGAGGGTTAAATCGTCGCCTCTTCAGGAGTGCGACGAATATGAACTATCCCCGCGATTGATAGAAGTAGCAGCAAAATGCCACCTACAAGTGAAGCCAATGCCGCAATGGCAGCAATGTTTCCAAGTGTTCCAAATGCGTAGGCTTCTAACAGAAGCCCGCGCAATGTATTTCCCATAAATAGAGTTTGACGAAGATCGCCAAGCTTTTTTAATTCTTCAGGGGTGGCGGCCCCGCCGGCAACTGCACCTAAGTACATTCCAGAAACTTCAGAATACGTGGCTTCTTTTCCTACGCCAGCTTTAGCTGCACCCTTCATATGTTCCCAGATGTAAAGATCTGCATAGTCTTTAGCCATCTCACCTTTTGTAACTTGCAAACCAGCCCATTTAGCTAATTGATCTTTGGTAGCTGGTGGCATTGCCTCAGCCGCCGGAAACGAAATATTTTGATTTTCAAGTTGGCTCTTCACAGAGTCTTGAGCAAATGTTGCGCCCCAATTGAGAAGTCCAGATAGTACGAGTAAAAAAACAGATAGTCCGAAACCTACGAATGTTACGATCTTGTCAAAAGTCTTGCGTCTCATTTTTGTTCTCTCCTTATGTTTAATTGTTTGTAGTTTTGGTACATATCACTACATGACAATTAAAGACTTAAGGAGTACGTGGGCATATCAAAAGTGCTGGTGGCAGCACTCAGTCAAGTGTGAAGTGAGTTACGAATCAATCATGACGATGACAAATGGGTTCGCCATTAGGTCCACTTTCAAAGTGCCTGCACTCAACATCTAATTTATCGAAGGCGCTATCCCCATAATGTGTGCGAAAAGCCAGTGCAAGGAGTACGCGAGTATTCGTCTCACTATCGGCCTTAATGGAAAATGCTTTAGCCGCGCGAGAGACTGTATTTTCTACAACTTTTTCAGTGTGAGATGTGTCGTGAGCTATAGAAGAATTAGATTTACCTTCGCAGAGCAGACCGAGTACCAGCTGCTCAAAGGGCGTTAGTTCGCGGTGCGCAATTTTGATTCTTTCCATGTGAACCTCTCCGTGGCCGTGTACCAATTGTGCACCTTCGCAAGGTATTAGTGATACCTCTAAGATGCTCGGATGAGTGAAATTTTGACGAGCACTTCTGAGCAAATCCTCACGATCAGGCTCAATCGCCCCGCAAAGATGAATGCTTTAACCCGCGATATGTATTCGGGGTTGGCAACTGCGCTTAATGAGGCTGCCGGAGATTTTGGAGTTCGGGCAGTAATCATCACAAGTGAAGGTGATCATTTCACAGCCGGAAATGACATTGGCGATTTTATGGCGAATCCTCCAACCAACAGTGATTCAGATGTTGCTAAATTTTTAGGGTCATTACTGAACTTTCCAAAGCCTTTACTTGCAGCAGTGAAAGGAAATGCCGTCGGGGTTGGAACAACGATGTTGCTTCATTGTGATGTAGTTATTGCATCTCCAACTGCTAAATTTTCTATGCCATTTACTTCTTTGGGGTTAGTTCCAGAAGCGGGATCAAGTTATCTATTTCCACGGCTTGTGGGTTATCAACGAGCTGCACAAATTTTTATGACCGGAGAGTCTTTTGGAGCAGATGCCGCTAAAGAAATGGGACTTGTAGCACAGATTGAAGATGATCCAATCACAGCAGCAACCACAATTGCTAAACACATCGCAGAGCAACCGCCGCAAGCAATTATTAATACCAAAGCACTTCTCAAGAGTGGATCACACGATGCAGTTGCAGCCGTCATGCGTGCGGAGTTCGAGTTATTTTCAATGGCACTTCAATCCGAAGAAGCGATGGATGCTTTTATGAAGTTCATGGCTAAGAAAGGTAAATAATGTCTCTGGCTGGAAAACGCATTTTTATTACGGGCGGTTCACGCGGAATCGGTTTAGCAATTGCATTACGTGCAGCACAAGATGGTGCCTTGATTGCAATTGCTGCAAAAACAGCGGTGGCAAATCCGAAGTTACCCGGAACAATTTTTTCGGCAGCCAAAGAAATCGAATCAGCTGGTGGCACCGCACTTCCGATTCAATGTGACATTCGTGATGAAGCACAGATTGAAGCCGCAATTTCTAAGACCGCAGAACAATTTGGTGGGATAGATATTCTGGTCAATAACGCAAGTGCCATTAATTTAACTCGCACAGATCAGACACCTGCCAAACGCTTTGACCTGATGTTTGATGTCAATGTGCGTGGAACGTTTCTAGTTTCACAAGCTGCGCTACCGCACTTAAGGAAGTCAGCAGAAGAAGGTCGCAATCCGCATATCCTCAATCTTTCTCCACCATTGTCAATGAAAGCCGTATGGTTTAAAAATCACGTTGCCTACACAATGGCCAAATACGGAATGAGTATGTGTGTTTTGGGAATGGCCGAAGAATTCAAGCGAGATGCCATCGGTGTAAACGCACTTTGGCCTCGCACTGTTATAGATACTGCAGCGCTTCAGATGATTCCTGGTATTGATGCTTCCGCTGGTCGCACGCCGCAGATATTGGCTGATGCCGCGTACATAATTTTTAATCGAGATGGCAAGGAGTGCACCGGCAATTTCTTCGTTGATGATGTACTTCTTGCAAGTGAGGGAATCACAGATTTAGAAAAATACTCTGTAACTCCAGGAACCAAGGATTTTTTGCTTGATTTCTTCTTAGATTAAAATTTCTTGAATACCAATAATTTAGCTCGAGACGCAATTGCGGGAGTTACCGTTGCAATCGTGGCGCTACCGCTAGCCCTTGGCTTTGGAATTACATCTGGAATGTCGGCTGCAGCTGGGCTTACAACAGCAATCATTGCGGGCTTTATAGCCGCTCTCTTTGGTGGATCTCGGTTCCAAGTTAGCGGACCGACGGGTGCAATGACAGTTGTGTTGGTTCCAATCATTCATACCTATGGAATTCAGGCTATTCCACTCTTGGGTTTAATGGCTGGAATAATTGTTGTGATTTTAGCCTTAATTAAATCTGGACCATTTATTAACAGAATTCCTTGGCCAGTGGTGGAGGGTTTCACAGTTGGCATTGCAGCTGTCATTGCACTTCAACAAATTCCATTAGCACTTGGTATCGCCAAACATGCAGGGGACAGGAGCATTCCAATTGCACTTGGAACAATTAAAGATGCCTTCAAGTCTGGGATTCAATGGCAAACATTAGCTTTGGTTGCACTTACATTGTTCATTAAGTTTGCATTTCCCCACTTATGGAAAAAAACTCATTTTAAATTTCATATCCCAGCCAGTGCGGTTGCAATCGTTACCACAACAATAGTTTTGCACTTGTTTTCAATTAAGAGTTCAACCATTGGCGATATTCCCCGATCGATAGGAAAGTGGAGCGGGAATTTTGTAGATTTTACATTGATTCCTAAATTGCTCATTCCTGCACTCATGATTGCCGCGCTATGTGCAATCGAATCCTTGCTCTCCGCTCGGGTAGCTGACTCAATGGCACATGTAGGAAAGGATGAACATTTCAATACAAACAAGGAGTTGTTCGGCCAAGGAGTGGCCACAGTTGTTGCATCAATGTTTGGTGGGATGCCGGCCACGGGAGCAATTGCACGGACAAGTGTGAATGTGCGTGCACATGCTCACTCCAAATATGCGTCGATATTTCACGCCATCGTATTGCTAATCGTTGCATTACTGGCCGCGCCTCTTGTATCAGCAATTCCTAGCGCAGCAATTGCCGGGGTGCTCATCGGCACCAGCTATCGAATCCTTAATCCGGTCTCAATAATGGAATCGCTTCGTACTACTAAAGGTGATGCGGTAGTATTAATTGTCACTGCTATTTCGACCTTGGCAATTGATCTAATTTGGGGGATAGGTATTGGAATTACATTATTCTTAGCGCTCAATTATGGGAAGCGGAATGAAAAAAATGCCAGCATATGAAATCAACTCGACAAACGTCATTGCAGAAAATGAACGCCACGGTCGGGCACGAGATTTATTTTGGCCATGGTGTGGAGCGAATGTGTCCTTGCTGGCTCTTTCGTATGGATCCTTTTTTCTTGGATTTGGAATCTCTTTCTGGCAAGCAACTCTTGCGGCAATTCTTGGAACAGTACTTTCCTTCTTAGTTGTTGGTTTTAGCTCTCTCGCAGGAAAAAAATCTAATGCAACAACTATGGTTTTATCGCGTGCAGCATTTGGAGTTAAGGGAAATGTAGTACCTGGTTTTCTTTCTTATTTAGTTTTTGTCGGATGGGAAACTGTCCTTGTTTCATTGGCAACTTTGGCTACAGGTACAGTTTTTGAACGCGTGGGCAATGTTGATCGAAATCTCGCGATGACCTTTGGTTTCATCGTTGCAGTCTCACTTACTCTCATTGGTGGCGTTCTCGGATTCAAAGTAATCATGCGAATTCAGAAGTATCTGACTTTGGTCACAATACTTTTAACTCTTGGATACATCGCACTCACTTTAGATTCAGTTAAATGGAACTACGTATTTGCAGTTCCAAACGGTTCAATTCAAGGTGTTATAGGTGCATTAATTTTTGGAATAACAGGCATTGGGCTTGGCTGGGTAAATGCAGCCGCTGATTACTCTCGCTATTTACCTAGGTCGGTTAAGAGCAGATCCGTAGTTGCGTGGACAGTTCTAGGAGCATCAATAGTTCCAATTGTTCTAGTTATTTATGGAGCAGCACTATCTGCCAGCGATAAAGATTTATCCGCAACTATTGCTATGGATCCAATAGGCGCGCTGACAACTTTATTGCCGACCTGGTATTTAGTGATTTTCTCTTTAGTCGCAATATTAGGTTTAGTAGGTGGCGCAATTCTTGATCTTTATTCATCAGGGTTAACGTTGGTAAGTCTTGGAGTTCCAGTAAAGCGCCACATTGCAGCCTCGATCGATGGTGTTGTGATGCTAATTGGAGCGATTTATATCGTTTGGATTGCCGATAATTTCTTTGTACCGTTCCAAGGTTTTCTTATTACATTAGGTGTTCCCGTTGCAGCGTGGAGTGCCATCTTTGTTACCGATGTTTTGATGCGTAAGAAAAGCTATAACGAGCAGGATTTGTTCTCTACTCAAGGAAGATACGGCTCCATTACTTGGAGTTCGATTTTTAATGTTTTCGCAGCAACAATTGTTGGTTGGGGTTTCGTAACCAATTCATTTGCTTCGTGGCTGAGCTGGCAAGGCTATTTCTTAGGTGCAATTGGTGGGAAAGAAGGCCCATGGGCCTATGCAAATATTGGCGTAATCTTTGCAATGATTATTGGAGTTCTGGGTCGCTATCTCTTTGGTAGGAAGCAGATTGCTCGGCAGGAGAGCTAGTCGCTTTTAGCGGAATATTTTCGAAGAATTGAAGTGCCCAGCACTGCAGAAATTATGGCGGCAATAATTAATCCAACTTTTACCTGAGCCAATTCTTGCGCAGAAGTTAAAGCAAGATCTGCGATAAATAGTGAAACAGTTAATCCCATTCCAGCAAGGGCCCCAGCCCCAGCAATTTCTCTATAACTAAGCGACGCTGGTTTCATGGCAATTTTTAATTGAATTGCTAACCAGGCAAACAGTGTAATACCCACAATTTTTCCGATAACACGACCAAAAATTAATCCTGAAGCAATGGAGGATGAAACAATCTCTTTCAGATTGGAAAAATCGATGTAGACGCCAATATTTGCCAGTGCAAAGAGAGGAATGATTAAAAATGCGCTGTACGGGTGAATCCAATTGATTAATCGTGTTGTTGTAATTTTCTTGCCGCTAGGCAGGGCCAGAGCGAGTAAAACCGCTCCGATTGTGGACGCAATTTTGATTGCACTAATGCCTGAAGAGTAAAAAATACCGAGAATAATTATTGAAAAGAGATCGTCTGCTATCGCAAGAGTTAACAGGAAGATTTTAAGTGATGAATCAATGCGTGAACCAAGTAGAGCCAGTGCACCTAGAGCGAGAGCTATGTCGGTTGGCATTGCAATAGCCCACGCGTTAGCTGCGCCTTGTCCAGCATTAAAAATAGCAAAAATTAATGCAGGTAAAGCCATTCCACCTATGGCTGCCAAAACGGGGAGAGCGGCATTTCGAGGATTTTTAAACTCACCTTCAGCAAACTCTCTTTTTATTTCCAAACCAATTAAAAAGAAAAAAATCGCCATTAAACCTTCATTGATGAAATTGTGAAATGGTTTAAATAAAGAGTCATAAGAATTCTGAAGTGGCGAATTAGCGAAAATTAGTGCAACTAGACAAGCAATGAGCAGGGCAACACCACTTGAACTCTCGGTCTTAATGAATTTCGAAAAGAACGTGCCTAACCGATTCATGTTGTGAACAATAGCAAAAACCCCGCCACACAAGCAGCGGGGTTCTTGTTTTTACAATTTTTAGAGATCGTAATAAAGCTCGAACTCTGCTGGGTGTGGACGCAAGCGAACGTAATCAACTTCTTGTGTGCGCTTAAATGCAATCCACGTATCAATGAGGTCTTTTGTAAAGACGCCACCTTTAAGCAGGAAGTCATGATCTGCTTCGAGGTTGTTAAGTACTGCTTCTAATGATCCTGGTACTTGTGGGATAGCAGCAGCTTCTGCGCCCTCTAGTTCGTAAAGATCTTTATCAACTGGCAATGGTGGTTCGATTTTGTTTTGAATTCCATCTAGTCCAGCCATAAGCATTGCAGCGAATGCGAGATATGGGTTTGAAGATGGATCGGGGCAACGGAATTCGATTCGTTTTGCCTTGGGATTCGAACCAGTAATTGGAATACGAATACATGCAGAGCGGTTACGGGCGGAGTAAACAAGGTTTACTGGCGCTTCATAACCAGGAACTAAGCGGTGGTAAGAGTTGACCGTTGGATTTGTAAATGCAAGCAGTGATGGCGCGTGCTTGAGCAGGCCACCAACATACCAACGTGCCATGTCCGAAAGATCGGCGTACCCATCTCCGAAGAACAACGGTTTCCCATCTTTCCAGAGTGATTGATGAACGTGCATACCTGAACCATTGTCACCATAGAGCGGCTTTGGCATAAATGTCGCAGTCTTGCCATTTTCCCAAGCGGTGTTCTTAATGATGTATTTAAATTTCATCACATCATCGCCAGCGTTGAGAATATCGCTGAAGCGGTAGTTAATTTCCATTTGACCCGCGGTACCAACTTCGTGGTGTGCGCGTTCAACTAGCAAGCCAACTTTGCCAAGGTTCATGACCATTTCATCTCGTAAGTCGGCGAACTGATCTGTTGGTGAGACTGGGAAGTACCCACCTTTAATGCGTGTGCGATAACCGCGGTTAGGAGTTCCATCCGCATCGTATTCAGCACCTGTGTTCCAAGCTCCTTCGTAGGAGTCGATGTGGTGATACGACTCGTGCATATCTGTCTTGAATCGAATCGCATCAAAGACATAGAACTCGGCTTCTGGTGCGAAGAAAGCAGTATCTGCAATTCCTGTTGATTGTAAATACTCAACAGCTTTAGCAACCACACCGCGTGGATCGCGGCTGTACGGTGAATTATCAACTGGATTATGAACGCTAAATAGTATGACAAGAGTTTTTTCCTTGCGGAAAGGATCAACAAATGCTGAACCAGGCACTGGTAGTAACTTCATATCTGATTCATGAATTGCCTGGAAACCACGAATTGAAGATCCATCAAACATCAGTCCATCTGTGAACACTGCTTCATCGAAAGATTCAACAGGAACATTGAAGTGATGTTGAATTCCAGGAAGGTCAATAAAACGTACATCGACTAATTTGATGTCTTCCTTCTTAATAAATGCAAAAATTTCTGCAGAGTTCTTAAACATTTTTCTCCCAGTTGATTTTGATCCCAGTATTGCGCACCACTTCGTTGAGGTTGCTTAGGTTAAGGCTACGAGTTATAGGTGAAAAAGGCATAACTCACGTGTTACGACTGTGTTACAAAATTACAGGCTTGCGCTCTGGGACTACGCTTAGGGCATGCATCGAGAGGTGAGTTTAGGCAGGCGCTTTGCCGCCATCAGCCTGGATTGGCTATCGAGCTACCTGATTGCAATCGTCTTTTTTAGCGGGACAGGCACCTTCTTGGCGCGAACCACGCACGCAGGAACACCGGCACTCATCATTTTCTTTGTCCAATATTTTTTCTTGATCACTCTGCAGGGAGCGTCGGCGGGGCACAGAATTTTTAGAATGCGAATTGTAAATTTTGAAGATGGCGGGCGCCCAACGATTCTTCAAGCGCTCGTTCGGAGCCTGTTAATGATTGCCGTGATAACAGCGATTACCTATGACGATGATGGCCGTGGAATACACGAACGATTGAGCAGAACCAAAATAGTTCTAACTAATTAACGAATTCGTACACCTTTTGGCATTGGTCCCTTAGGTACAGGCATAGACATTCCACCTAAAGCTTTTAATCGTGCACGAACTTCGCGCATTTGATGCGCAGATAATTTCTTGGGAAGTTTGGCAAGATGTTTTTGCAATTTGCGTATAGAAACCTGACCTTGTAAATCTCCAACAACTACTTCAGTAATTGGAACACCAGGAGCAAAGCGTTCGGATTTTCTACGTTCTTCAGTCAGCATTTGTTTAACGCCTTGAGAACCTTCACCGACTAGAACAATTCCTGCTCGACCGACACTTCTGTGAACCATGTCTTGATTTCGAGCTACCGCAACAGCTGGCGTCGTTGTCCAACCTTTACGAATAGCCATTAACACGGAAGCACCGGCACCGAGTTGTCCCTCAATAGATGAGTAAGCAGCCGTTGATGCTTGTCGAGTGAAGAAAAACATTGCAGCAAGTAATGCAACAGGTAGCGAAACAAAGGCAACATATATTGGATGTCCGATTGCAAACCCAATTGCTATACCGATAGCCCAGATCACACCGAAAACGGCAATCAAGGCAAACGGGATCCAAGGCTTAACGTTTTTGGTTACAGAGTATGCATCTCTAAAAGTTTGAAAGCGCGGAGTCTTAATCGCAGCTTCTGTATTTTTCTTTTTTCGCTTGAACATGCTCATAAGTTTAGTGGGGCAGGGGCTGTACCACCAAGGCGCACGGGCGCCCATCGTTGGCCTTGATGGGAATCTGGATAATCGTCTTGGATCTTACGCAGGCTGGCTATGAGAACTCGGCGCAATGTACTTTCCTCAGATTCAACATCGCAATCTTTGGCGAAAAAAAGCGGTTCGCTAAATGCAACAGTGACCGGGACGCTTTTGCGCAACAAATTCTTCCTTACGCCTTTAGTCCAGACTCTTTGGCTTCCCCAAATAATTGTTGGAATCACTGGGACGCCTGCGGCCATTGCCAGTCGGACCGCACCGGATTTAAGTTCTTTAATTTCAAAACTTGTAGAGATAGTACCTTCAGGAAAAATCCCAATAATTTCACCTTTACGAAGTGCTCGAAGTGCTGCGACAAAAGATGCGGAGCCATTGCCGCGGTCAACACTTATGTGATGCATGCCGCGCATAAGTGGTCCTGCTAATTTGTTGTTGAATATTTCCTTCTTTGCCATAAATCGCACGTACCGTTTTTTCGGAAGAACAGCCGTACCCACAATTGCGAAATCTAGATAGCCAATGTGGTTGATTGCAAGAATTGCTCCACCATCTTGTGGGATGTTCTCTTCACCTGAGAAAGAGAATCGAAGATCTAAGTATTTCCAGAAGGATTTGATGGCAATAACAACTGGGGGATAGACCAAATCAGCCACGCGAAAGATCCGCTCTTGCTGCCATGGCTTCTTTATATAAACGTCCGGCGCGATAACTAGATCGAACGAGTGGTCCGCTCATGACGCCTAAGAATCCAACTTCCTTGGCTTCTGCTGCCAGTTCGACGAACTCTTCAGGTTTAACCCATCGTTCAACTCGATGATGACGATTTGTTGGCCTTAAATACTGAGTAATCGTGATGAGATCACAACCTGCA
>CAFBMS010000032.1_pt1 | contig 12040 bp, 11 predicted proteins | sample 7269031 | NCBI WGS metagenome assembly CAFBMS01 (sample SAMEA6814072, study PRJEB35770) | uncultured Candidatus Planktophila sp. | biome: Freshwater; feature: Freshwater reservoir; material: water | place: Czech Republic | collected 2017-05-23 | depth 30m m
AATTATTCTCGATAATGTGGTTTCTAGGTTAAGTTATGCCAATGGCTAAGAGACTATTTACATCCGAATCAGTGACTGAGGGTCACCCAGACAAGATCGCTGATCAGATTTCTGATGCGATTTTAGACTCCCTTATTGGGCAAGATAAAAAATCGAGAGTTGCGGTCGAAACACTGATCACCACAGGACAGGTTCACGTTGCTGGTGAAGTAACTACTGATGCTTATGCAGATGTAACGGGAATAATTCGTGAAACTGTTCTAAATATTGGGTATGACTCATCTGCCAAAGGTTTTGACGGTAACTCTTGCGGGGTCTCGGTTTCTATCGGTCAACAATCCCAAGATATTGCTCAAGGTGTCGATGATGCATATGAAAATCGTGTTTCCTCTTCCGTTGACCCTTTAGATCTGCAAGGTGCAGGTGACCAAGGCTTGATGTTTGGTTACGCCTGCGATGACACAAAAGAGTTGATGCCTTTACCAATTTGGTTAGCACACGAGTTGGCGGCACAACTTGCTAAAGTCCGTAAGTCTGGAGCTTTGCCTTATCTTCGTCCGGATGGAAAAACTCAAGTAACAATTGAGTACGAAGGTGATAAGGCCATTGCTCTAAATACTGTCGTTATTTCTTCGCAACACTCTGAGGAAGTTTCAGTAGGAAAACAACTCACTCCTGAAATAATTGAGCAGGTTATTAATCCGATCCTTGAAAAAATAGATTTGCCTAAGAATGAATTGAAGATACTCATAAATCCAACAGGTAGATTTGTGATCGGTGGACCGATGGGTGATGCAGGATTAACGGGTCGAAAAATTATTGTTGATACTTATGGTGGAATGGCACGCCATGGCGGCGGAGCATTTAGCGGCAAAGATCCTTCAAAGGTTGATCGATCTGCTGCTTATGCTATGCGCTGGGTTGCAAAAAATGTTGTCGCTGCAGGGTTTGCTCGCAGATGTGAAGTTCAAGTGGCGTATGCGATTGGTAAAGCTCAACCTGTTGGTCTTTTTGTTGAAACTTTTGGTACCGAATCCGTGCCTGTAGACAGAATTCAAGATGCAGTTTTACAAGTTTTTGATCTACGCCCCGCTGCAATTATTCGAGATCTTGATCTACTACGTCCTATTTACTCCAAAACAAGTGCCTATGGACACTTCGGACGCGAGTTAAAAGAATTTACGTGGGAGTCAACGAGTCGCGTCGAAGCTTTGCGCGCAGCGATCCAATAAATTCTGTTTATCCAATGCAGAGCGTAAAACCGCTACGCCTTAAAAGAGAAGCCTATAAAGAACCATCGAAGGCTCATCCTCACACTGTTGTGAACGTATGGGTTGATTCTGGTTTGTCACATTTGGATGGTATTTTTTCTTACCGTTGCACAAGTGAGCAGAAGAATTATATTCACGTCGGATCCCGACTTAAGGTTCCATTCAATTCTCGTAGTTGCGAAGCCATAGTTGTTAACATTACCGAATCTCAAGATTCGATTGAGCAACTAAAAACTGTTGAATCTGTTCTCGGTAACATTCCTGTGGCAAATAGAGCATTGATTGATTTTTATCAACTCATGGCTAAATATTGGGCCAGCGATCCTTATTCTTTGGTCAAGCAAGGAATTCCATCTCGGGTAGCTTCGGTTGATAAAAGTTTTGAGTCTTCGATCCTAGCGAAGGTTGAAAAGGATAATTCTTTTAGAAAATCTCGGCAAAATTTCTTTTTAATGCATTCACCGCATAAATCTGCTTACAGGGAGATTGCTGAGCTGGCTCTTGAAAGAATGAAGCTCGGATCGACACTTCTTCTTCTGCCCGATAGCAAGGATGTGGATCGGGTTATACAACTTCTTGATGTAAAAAATTTGGATTTCGATTTCATTAGGTTGGATTCCTCTTTGCCCAGAGCGCAACGATATGAAAACTATTTAAGAACATCCCTCGAGAAAAATGTGCTTGTAATCGGAAACAGAAGTGCTTTGTTCGCACCTATTCACGATCTAGACTCAATCATCGTAGGTTTCGAAAAATCTGAACAATACTTTGAGAAGAAACATCCTTATTGGAATACGCGTGATAGTGTTTTTTTGCGGGCTCAAATTGAAAAGGTCAGCGTTTATTTCACTGGATATGTACCGTCTTGTGAAATGGCCCAAAAAATTGAAGCACGTGAAATAAAATTTGTTGCACCCAAAGCCAACCTTAATACGCTCGCTTTCCCTCAAACTAAAGGTGAATTATTACCCGATCGATTAATCCCGAAGATTCGAAAGTTTCTACGTGAGGGAACGGTTCTTTTTCTTGTTCCACGAAAAGGATATGCAAATGCATTGCTTTGCGCTAAATGCAGGAATATGGCTTTATGTAAATGCGGCAGTAGATTGGTAGTAACCAGCCAAAACTCCGATCCTGTGTGTTCGGTGTGTAGTACATCAGTTAAGAATTGGCAGTGTGCTTGGTGCAAAGGAACAACGAGGTATGTTGCGGCCCGAGGAATCGATAGATTTCATGAGGAAATTGGTAGAGCCTTCCCAAATACTTCAATTCAATTATCAAGTGCACCTAATATTCTGGAGGATGTCGCAGAAAAGACGAAGATTGTTATAGCTACAACGGGAGCTATACCTGGGAACGCCAAGGACTATTCGGCGGTTGTTCTGTTAGAGGGTCAAAGATTTCTTGCCGCGACAAGTACACGATATGAGGAATTGGTTTATGAATCATTCTTTGAAGCGGCATCGCATGTAAATACTAAAGGAAGTGTATTAATCATTTTGGATAGTTTCCATCCATTAGTTGCTGCTATCACTAAATGGAATCCGGCTGGATTGGTTAAAAAGATACTACGTGAAAATGAAGATGCTTTTTTACCACCATTTTCTAGCGTTGCTCTTATTACCATTGAAAAACAGGATGCCATCCTTTTGCGCAATGGTCTAATAAAAAGTATAAAAGATGAGCGTCTTCCTGTTTCTTCTCAAATTTTTAGGCTTAATGACTCAGATTCTGAGAAGACGAAAATTGTCGTAAGCGTTCCTGCGGAAAACCGCGGGGTTTTAGCTGCTTTTTTGCACGAATTAGCTCGCAAAAGAGCAATCTCTAAGAAAAGTTCAGTAAGTATCGCACTTGATCCCTTCACTCTCTCGCAATAATTGACTTGATAGACTGGGCACATGTCCATTCAACAAATACGACTCTTCGGGGACCCTGTCTTGGTTTCTCCTGCGTCCGTGGTTGTTGATTTCGACAAGGAACTTAGAGTGTTAGTTCAAGATTTAACGGAAACAATGATTGCCGCACCTGGTGCTGGGTTGGCAGCGCCGCAGATTGGCGTCCCGCTTCGTGTTTTTGTTTGGGATGTTGACGAGACTTTAGGACATTTGATCAATCCAACTTTAGACCTAAGCGATGAAGTTCAAGATGGCGAAGAAGGTTGTTTGTCATTTCCAACTCTTTCCTACCCGACCAAACGTTCAATGAGCGTCGTAGCTAAAGGCTGGAATATGCATGGTGAACCAATTACAGTTGAAGGATCCGAATTATTAGCACGAGCTATTCAACATGAAACGGATCATCTAGATGGAGTGGTTTTTATTGATCGATTAGATGATGCAACAAGAAAAATTGCAATGAAAGAGATACGCGAATCTGAGTGGTTTGGGCAAGCAACGAACACTGGAAATTCTCCAACTATAAAAATTTCGCCTCATGCAACTTTTGGAAAAGGATTGTAGTGATTGTTGCGGTGGCAGCTACGGCAGATGTAGCAATCCCAACACTCGAGTGGATCACGAAATCTAAGCATCAACTCTTTCGTGTAATCACCACACCTGATTCAAAAACTGGTCGAGGTAAGGTTTCAACTGCCTCACCCGTGGCGCTTTGGGCAGATCATCACAATGTAGAAGTTTTGAAACCAAAATCACACAAGGAAATGAATGATGCTTTCCAAGATGTAGACATTGTTTTAGCAATAGCTTATGGTCGAATTTTGCCGGATGACTTGTTGCATATTCCGAAACATGGATTCCTAAATCTGCATTTTTCTTTATTGCCTGCATACAGGGGAGCAGCGCCTGTTCAACGATCTATCTTGAACGGTGATGTTGTCACCGGAATTACTATCTTTAGAATCGATGAAAACCTAGATACAGGACCTATTTATGTACAAAAAGTGTTCAATGTTTCGGAGAACGCTAATTGCCAACAAGTTTTAGATGATTTATCAATCATTGGTGCCCATGCTTTTGAAGAAGTTTTGCAAATGATTGAAGAAGGTAAAGATCCATTTCCTCAGAGTGAGATTGGGGTGAGCTTCGCCCCTAAAGTTAGAAAAGAAGAAGCGAAAATAGATTGGCACATGCCGGCTAAGAAGATTATTGATTTAGTAAGAGCCTTTAACCCTAATCCAGGGGTATGGACGCTACACAGAGGCTCAATTCTAAAAATTACAGGAGCAGCCGAGGAGTTCACTGGGCAAAAGCTGGAACCTGGTGTGATTCGGACGGCAGGAAAAAGGCTATTTATTGGAACGGCTAGCAACTCGGTTGAGATTTTGAAAATTGTTCCGGCAGGCAAAAAGGAAATGAACGCCGCAGATTGGATCAATGGATCTCGCTTAATCGAAGGTGAAATTTTTGAATAAGCCCGCACGAAAGAGTTTCAGTTCACCTAAACCTGATGCAGCTCGATTGCTTGCCTATGACGTTTTACACGAAGTTAATCGAAATGGAGGTTACTCCAATTTATTGCTACCAAAAATACTGACGAAATCTCAATTAGATGACAGGGATAAAGGTTTTGCTACCGAACTTGTGTACGGAACATTGCGAATGCAAGGTAGGCACGATTGGATCCTTGCGCAAGCAAGTGATAGACCTTGGAACGAAGTTGATCCAGCGCTAGTAGATGTAGCTCGCTTAGGAGCCCATCAACTCTTTGAGATGCGAGTGCCTACACACGCGGCCGTATCTGCAACTGTTGAGTTAGGAAGAAAAGTACTTGGTGAATCCAAGGCATCATTTTTAAACGCTATTTTAAGGAAGATAAGCCAGAAAACTCTGGAGGAATATATCTCTGAAATCATGCTCATCGAGGATGATTTTGAACGGATTTCAATATTGTATTCACATCCTCAGTGGATTATTGGTGCTTACTTAGATCAATTGGGGAATTTGGAGGAAGTGCAAGAGTTGCTAAAAGCTAACAATATTGGACCAAAGCCAACGCTCGTATCTTGGCCTGGATTGAGTACTCAAAATGATTTAGTTGAGGTGGGTGCAACTGCGACAACTTATTCACCTTATGGTGCGGTTTTTGATGGTGCACCTGCTTCGTTAGATCTGATCACTCAAAGAAAAGCTGGGGTCCAAGATGAAGGATCACAATTAGTTGCTCATGTTTTTTCACAAGTAGCAGCTGAGCAAGATTCTTGGTTAGACCTGTGCGCAGGCCCTGGTGGTAAAGCAGCGTTGTTATCAGCAATCGCTAAATCTACTTCGGTAGAATTTACTGCCAACGAAATTTCCGAAGTTCGTGCAAAATTGGTACGTCAGGTTGTTCAAGGCGCTGAAGTAACAACTATCGATGCCCGCGATTTATCAATTCTTGGAAAAAAATATGGAGCAATCCTCGCCGATGTTCCATGCACGGGATTGGGTGCTCTGCGTCGTCGTCCAGAGGTGCGTTGGCGTAGGACGGTAGCTGATTTGAAATCATTAGTTGTTTTGCAGGAAGAGATAATAGATGCCGCTATCGATTGCCTGAAACCGGGCGGAGTTTTGGGTTACGCAACATGTAGTCCACATTTATCGGAAACACGGATTGCGGTATCAGAGAGTTTGAAGCGTCACCCGGATATGGAGTTAGTGGATCTCACTCCATTTATTGATTCAAAGTTACGAGCAAATGCTGTAGATCGAGGGGCTCTAACATTGTGGACTCACCGACACAACACAGATGCCATGTTCTTAAGTGTTTTACGTAAGAAGAATTAGTATTAGTCCATGACTAAACCAGTCCGGATTTATCCGAGTATTTTAAATGCTGATTACTCTAAAATATTGTCAGAAATTGATCGTGTTTCAAATGTTTCTGATTCATTGCATTTAGATATCTTAGATGGTAAATTCGCGCCCAATACTTCATTTAGCTGGGATGAAGCGAAATATATAATTTCAGGATCAACTATCCCAGTTGATGCTCATTTGATGGTAGTAGATTGCGATGAGCAAGGCCCACGTTATGCAGAAGCTGGTTGTGACAGCGTCACTATCCATGTTGAAAATACTCGTGATATTCGTAAAACCATAAAGAATATTAAGTCACACGGAGCTAGAGCCAGTTTGGCACTGAAACCATCAAGCCAGATTGAAGATTACATAGATTATTTAGATGATGTAGATATGTTTTTGATCATGACTGTAGAGCCTGGATTCGGTGGGCAATCGTTTATGTCTGAGATGATGGATAAGGTTTCACGAACGCGAGAACTGATTGGAAATAGACCAATTTGGTTACAGGTTGACGGCGGAATATCGAGTGAAACCATCGCAATAGCAAGCGCCGCTGGCGCCGACATTTTTGTGGCTGGGAGCGCTGTTTATAAGGCCGAAGATCCAGCCGCTATGGTTTCTATGTTGCGTGCTTTAGCAGAAAACGCCAAATAGAACTCTCTAGTAAACTATATCCATGAAGACCTTTGAATCCCTGTGGAGCGAGCTAGAAGTTATTTCTCGTGATCGACCTGATGGCTCAGGTACTGTCAAGGCACTAGATGCAGGGCTACATGCAATTGGTAAGAAAATTATCGAAGAAGCTGGCGAAGTGTGGATGGCCGCTGAACACGAAGATAACGAAGCACTTGCGATAGAGATTAGTCAATTGATTTATCACCTGCAAACCTTGATGTTGGCAAGGGGTTTAACCCTTCAAGATATCTACAAGAATCTTTAGGAGATGTCTATGTTAAGAGTTGCAATCCCGAATAAAGGTTCGCTTGCTGAAGATTCTATTGCTGTTCTAAAAGAGGCCGGTTACAGACAACGCACAGATAATCGCGATCTCGTTCTAGTTGATACCGAAAATCAAGTTGAATTTTACTATCTAAGACCACGGGATATCGCGCTCTATGTAGGATCAGGAGAGTTAGAGGCTGGCATTACTGGACGAGATTTACTTATCGATTCAGAAGCAGCCGCGATTGAAACCCTTGCTATGGGTTTTGGTGGATCAACATTTAGATTCGCGGCGCCATCTGGAAAAAGTTGGAAAATATCTGATATTTCCTCAAAAAGAATCGCAAGTGCTTACCCTGGATTAGTTAATGCCCACCTAAAATCCTTGGGATTATCGGCTACCGTAGTTCGCCTAGATGGAGCAGTCGAAAGCAGCGTGCGTTTAGGTGTTGCAGATTTGATTGCAGATGTTGTGAGCACTGGTAATACGTTGAGGCAAGCAGGGTTAGAAACCTTTGGTGATCCAATTCTTGTCAGTGAAGCGATATTGATTACCCGAGAAAATGAGAAGAACAATCCATCTCTGCAGATTTTGCTACGCCGACTTCAGGGCGTAATTACTGCTCGTCAATATGTGTTACTCGATTATGACGTTCCGAAAAACAAGTCGGTTGCGGCTTGTGCGATCACACCAGGATTGGAATCTCCAACCATCTCACCATTGCAAAATGAAGAGTGGGTCGCCGTTCGCGCAATGGTTCTTCGAAAAGACACCAATCGGGTAATGGATGAATTGTGGGAAGTTGGAGCGCGTGGAATTTTAGTTACAGACATTCACGCTTGTCGTCTTTAAATATCCCTTTCTGATTCTTCAATATCTTCCCGGTTTATTCCCAAGATAAAAAGCACGGAATCTAGATATGGTGCATTAAGCGCACTTTGCGCGGCTTCTTGAACAGCTGGTTTAGCGTTAAATGCAATTCCAAGTCCTGCCGCAGCGATCATGTCGAGGTCATTCGCACCATCACCAATAGCGATTGTGTTTGCAGGAGAAATACTTTCAAGGGTTGCAAATTCTTTCAATGCTAGCGCTTTTCCAGCTCGATCAATTATTGGACCAATTAAGTTTCCAGTAATTATTCCATCAACAATTTCTAGGGTATTTGATCGAACATGATCAATTCCAAGTTCTTGTGCAATTGGATCTACTACTTGAGAGAAACCACCGGAGACTAGTCCAACGCTATGACCTAGTTTTTTCAATGTGCGTATTAATGTTTTGGCACCCGGTGTGAGGGTAACGTCCTTAGCAACTTGCGTAATTATGGATTCTGGTTGTCCCTTTAGCATGGCAACACGTTTACGTAATGAAGTTTCAAAATCCAATTCTCCACGCATTGCGGCTTCTGTAATTTCCCGTACCTCTTGGCCTACCTCACTGGCTTCTGCAAGTAGATCGATAACTTCTTGCGCAATCAGAGTTGAATCAACGTCCATCACAACTAACTTTCTTGCGAAGCGATTCAAGCCAGAGATTTGGACAGCAATATCGACCCCATATTTTTTCGCAGTTGGTCCTAGGGCCTTTCGCAAGGAATCCAAGTGCGAATCCGATACCAAGAATTCAATAGCGGTCAGAGGGAATGAGGCGCTTCTATGAATTCGTTCGATGTTTCCACCAGTTCCAGCAATGTCTGAAGCCAAGTTAGCGATTGCTCCGGGGGTTATTTTTTCAGATAGTGCAATGACGTGAATTAAACCTGTTTTCTGAGCAATGGATTCAGTAGTTTCGCTTGAGAATGAGGTCGCAATGTCCACATTCAGTTTTGTCGCACACTCAATTAGATCCGCTTCTACGGCCGCAGCATGTGCGGGATCCAAATCAATTAATACTGTAAGTATCAAACGGGATCTAATAACCACTTGTTCAATATCTAATACTGTGATCGAAAATGGTTCTAAAGTGGTAAATAGAGCCGAAGAAATTCCGGGGGCATCAATACCAGAGAGCAGGATTAGGCCTGTGTACCGATTCTCTACCCTGTTGTTTCTATCCATTGGCCTAGATTATCGTCAATTACACATGCGAATTTGCGCGCGATTGACCCTCTAGACCCTCTTGAAGCACTATCTTTTTGTTCTATGGCTTCTGAAATAGTTCTCGCACTCGATGGTGTGTGTGTTGTGCGAGATGATAAACAAATTTTGGGACCCATCTCTTTTCGCATCGCTGCGGGGGAGCGTTGGGTGGTTCTCGGCCCAAATGGTGCTGGCAAATCTACACTCCTTGGCGTACTTGCAGCACGAATTTTTCCAAGTAAAGGAGAAGCTCTTCTATTAGATCAACAGGTCGGACGAGTTGATCTTTCAGAATTGCGTACTCGAATTGGCTTAGCATCTCCCTCATTAGAAGCAATGGTTGAATCTAATGAGATTGTTAGAGATGTTGTTTTAACAGCGGCATATGCGATCATTGGTCGATGGAATGAAAATTATGATTTATGGGACGAATCGCGCGCCGTTGCATTACTGACAACATTTGGTGTTCGCGAATTAGGAGATAGAAGATATTCCACACTGAGCTCTGGTGAGAAGAAACGTGTTCTAATTTCACGGGCTTTGATGGCTGATCCTGAATTACTCTTATTAGATGAACCAGCGGCTGGCTTAGATGTAGGCGGACGCGAAGATCTCTTAAGGCGCTTTGCACAATTTTCTAATGATCCAACTGCGCCAGCTAGCGTTCTCGTAACGCATCACATCGAAGAAATCCCTGTCGGAACGACTCATGCGATATTGCTCAAAGACGGCAAGGTAGCGGTTAGCGGTCCTGTCGCTTCGGTGATAACTAGCGAGCATGTGAGTGCAGTTTTTGGTTTACCAATAGAAGTTAAACGTGAAAGTGATCGTTTCTTCGCTCGTGCTTAGAGATTTGCTAGATCCACGGTGGCATAAATTATTAGCACCGTCTTTGAATCTACTCGATGAATTAGAAGGTGTTTGCGATTTCGCGAAAAGTGCACCGACGCGAGAGAACATATTTAGAGCGTTCAATTGTGAACCCGCATCAGTTAAAGTATTGATTGTCGGTCAGGATCCGTACCCAAATTCAGATCATGCGATGGGACTCTCTTTCAGCGTGCCTGCAAATGTTAAAAAAATTCCGCCGTCTCTGAGGAATATCTTTACAGAGATGCTCAGTGATGTAGGTGGAAGCGCGCCAAGTAATGGCAATCTTGCGTATCTAGCAGATCAAGGTGTGATGTTGCTCAATCGTTGTTTGACCATAAATTTGCCTGACAAGAAAGTTGATGGACGTTGGCATGGATTCACAGATCAAGTGGCCCGAGTTTTAGCTGAACAAGGAGTCATTGGAATCTTTTGGGGTAGTCATGCACAAGAATTAGCCCACTATTTTCCGAAAGATAAGCGAATAATAGGTGTTCACCCAAGTCCGCTATCTGCTTATCGGGGATTTTTCGGAAGTAAACCATTTTCTAGCGTGAATCGAATTCTTAAATCTGAAAATAGATCCATTATTGAATGGACAAAGCAATAGCGCGGAACCAATCAAGGTTCCGCGCTATTGCTTTATTTCAAATTATCCAATCCAGGTATTAATTGGAGAAGAAAGGAAGTAAACCATGAAGAGAACACTGACGAATATAAGAAGTGGGTGTACTTCTTTGCGTCGTCCTTGTACTAACCGGATTACTACATGTGAAACGAAACCTGCTCCGATACCGACTGAAATATTGTAGGTAAAAGGCATCAAGATGATCGTTAAAAATGCTGGGATAGCGATTCCGTAATCAGCCCAGTCGATTCCTTTGATTTGTGTCATCATGAGGAATCCCACGATAACTAATGCAGGTGTTGCGGCTTCGTAAGGTATTACAGCAACAAGTGGTGCAAGGAATGTTGTCAGGAGAAAGAGCACACCAGTTACTACTGATGCTAATCCTGTTCGTGCACCCTCACCAACACCTGATGCGGACTCGATATAACTGGTGTTAGACGAAATACTTCCGGCTCCACCTGCTACTGCAGCCAGTGAGTCAACCAGAAGAATTCGATCATTATTTGGAATGTTTCCTTGAGAATCTATTAATCCAGATTCATGTCCGATTGCAGTAACTGTACCAACTGTATCGAAGAAATCGGATAGCAGAAGTGTAAATACAATCAGGATTGCTGCTACAGCCGAGATTCGACTAAATGAACCGAAAAGGGAGAAGTGTCCAAGTAAACCGAAATCAGGAGTAGAAATAATGTCTGATGGAACACTAGGAACGTTTAGCCCCCAGCCCTTTGGATTAACTTTATCCGGAGCTATGAAGTTTGGACCGATCTTGAAAGCAGATTCAACGGCAATGGCAGCAACAGTTGCTACGGCGATTCCGATTAACAGTGCTCCCTTTACTTTTTTAACCATCAAAGCGATTGTTAAAAATAGACCGAGTGCAAAAATAACGATTGGCCAACCGACGAGAGTTCCGTCGTAACCAAGTGTTACCGGTACTGGACCAGTTCCTGGTGTTTTACGAACGAATCCAGCATCGACTAAGCCAATCAGGGCGATAAAGAGACCGATGCCAACTGAGATTGCTATCTTTAATTGGGCTGGTACTGCACGAAATACTGCAGTTCTAAATCCTGTAAGAACTAATACCGTGATGATCAGTCCTTCTAGAACAACGAGACCCATTGCATCGGCCCAAGACATTTTAGAAGCAATACCAACTGCAACAAATGTGTTGAGTCCAAGACCTGTTGCAAGTGCAAGTGGATAATTTCCAACAACACCCATGAGGATGGTTAGAACTCCCGCGATTAGGGCAGTTGCTGCTGCAACCATTGCTAGGTTAGGTGCATCGCCTCCACCTAGAAATTTTCCATCAGCATCTTTAGCCAAACCGATGATGAGGGGATTGAGTGCCACGATGTAGGCCATCGTAAAGAACGTGACGAAGCCACCGCGAACTTCGCGAGCAACCGTTGATCCACGTTGTGTGATTTTGAAGTAAGTATCTAACATATCCGACCTTCCTGATTTTGGTATCGGGGGTGTTTGCGACCCCGTGCGAA
>CAFBMS010000033.1_pt1 | contig 11979 bp, 12 predicted proteins | sample 7269031 | NCBI WGS metagenome assembly CAFBMS01 (sample SAMEA6814072, study PRJEB35770) | uncultured Candidatus Planktophila sp. | biome: Freshwater; feature: Freshwater reservoir; material: water | place: Czech Republic | collected 2017-05-23 | depth 30m m
GAGAGATAACTCAATTCCTGATGTCGCCATAACCCCTACACGCTATCGTCCAAGTACGCTCTACCCGTGAATACTACGCGAGGAATTCGAACGCTCACTGTTTTATCAGTCAGCGTTGTTCTCGTATCTGCATTTTCGTGGCTAGGCCTTGGCCAAGTTAGTGGATCCATCAAGCGTATCGACGTATTTGGAAAATTAGATTCGCGTCCAGAAAAATCTTCAACAGCACTGAACTATTTATTGGTCGGATCCGATACACGCGAAGGTCTCACCAGAGAGCAAATGAAGGTACTTCGTGTAGGCAGTACGAAAACTGCAGCAGGTGGTAGATCTGACACGATGTTACTTGTTCATATTAGTAAAGCTCGCGATAAAGCAATGATTATTTCTCTTCCCCGAGATTCACTCGTAACAATTCCAGCTCATAGAAGCACAGATGGAACAAAAGATATCGGTATCAGCAAATCCAAAATTAATGCAGCCTTCGCTTGGGGTGGGGCGCCACTCTTAATTGAAACCGTTGAGTTGGCGACTAATTTACGGATTGATCACTATGTCGAAATCAATTTTGCTGGTTTTGCCGGAATCGTTGACGCTCTGGGTGGAATTCAAGTGTGTACAAAGAAAGATATTGATGATCCCAAGAGTCACCTTGTTCTGGCAGCAGGAGTGCATACACTCAATGGAATCGAATCTCTAAAATACGTGCGCACGCGAGACTTTGATGGTCTTGGAGATATAGGACGAATGCAACGTCAGCAACAATTCATGAGTTCTGTTCTCAGAAAAGCGACAAGTACTGGAGTTTTACTCAATCCAATCAAACTCGTTAACTTTTTCAATGCCGCAATTGCTACTGTAAAGATGGACTCGGGCTTAAATGAATCAGATCTCATCACTTTAGCTAAGCAATTACGAAATCTTTCTGCCAGCAAAGTTCGAACATTGACCGTTCCTCTTGGAAATGCAAACGGATATGAACCAGGAGTTGGTTCAGTTGTAACGTGGGATTCCGTGCTTGCACCTGAACTTTTCCAGCGATTGCGTGATGATCTACCAATAGTTGATGAAGTAACTCCATCACCTAGCGCTTCAAGTACGGAAAAACCAAAGACAACATTGATTGATAAATTTAAGACACGTACGGCTGATGAAAATCCGTGCGGAGAACTGAAATAGGATTACCTTCATGTCGCTCAAACTTTCTGTCATCGGATGTGGCTACTTGGGTGCCACTCACGCCGCTTGCATGTCATCCCTTGGATTTGAAGTAATTGGCGTTGATACAGATCCTGATAAAATTGCGATGCTTTCTAAGGGTGAGCTTCCTTTTTACGAACCAGGACTCGACACACTGCTCGCAGCAGAAATTAAGACTGGTCGACTTACATTTACAACTGATTTCTCCGCTGTCGCTGATGCCGATGTGCACTTCATCTGCGTTGGAACACCCCAAAGCAAAGATGGACTCGCTGCAGATCTGACATATGTGAAATCTGCTGTTGCAGCAATTGCACCTCACTTAAAGAGTGGTTCACTAGTCGTTGGAAAATCAACTGTTCCAGTAGGTACTGCGCAAGGTTTGCGTGATCAATTAGCTAAGAGTTCTCCTGAATCCGATTTAGCATGGAATCCGGAGTTCTTGCGTGAAGGTTTTGCTGTAGAAGACACTCTTACACCGAATCGTTTAGTAGTAGGCGTTACTAATGATCGTGCAGAAAATATTCTAAAAGAAGTTTATAAACCAATCATTGATCTAGGCACGCCTTGGATTAGAGCAGACCTTCCGACTTCAGAATTAGTAAAAGTAGCTGCAAATTCCTTTCTCGCCACCAAAATTTCTTTCATCAACGCAATGGCTGAAGTATGTGAAGCAGCTGGTGGCGATGTAACTGTGCTGGCAAAAGCAATTGGCTACGACCCACGAATTGGTAATCGTTTTTTACAAGCCGGAATTGGATTTGGTGGAGGCTGCCTTCCTAAAGATATTCGTGCCTTCATGGCACGCGCAGAAGAGTTAGGTGCAAAACAAGCGCTCGAATTCTTGCGAGAAATTGATGCCATTAACTTGCGTGCACGTCAACGTGTCATTGACGTAGTCCGCACTGAACTTACAGATGATCTGACTAAATACACGATTGCGGTTCTTGGTGCAGCATTTAAGCCAGATAGCGATGATGTTCGTGATTCTCCAGCCTTAGACATTGCTGCACAGTTACAAGCCGCAGGTGCTTCCGTTGTTGTTCACGATCCAAAAGCTATTGAAAATGCTCGTAAGCGTTTTCCAAAGTTGGGATTCGCGGGAAGCGTTCAAGAATGCGTAAAAAATGCCGATTTAATCTTGCACCTAACTGAATGGCGCGAATACAGAGAATTGGATCCGAATTCGCTGGCATCGCTTGTGAAGAGAAAAATTATTATCGATGGCAGAAATGCATTAGACCGCGATAAATGGCGGGAAGCTGGTTGGCAATTTCATGCGTTGGGACGCACCGATTAATACTGAAGCAGAGATTGCGCAGGTACTGCAGTATAAAACGTGGGCGATTCTTGGGTTAAGCAATAATCCCGATCGTGCAGCTTATGGAGTTGCCGCACTCTTACAGCAAAAAGGTCACATAATTATTCCTGTACATCCAAAAGCTGAAACTGTTCATGGTGAGAAGGGCTACGCAACTCTTGAAGAGATTCCAGTTGCGGTGGACGTAGTAGATTTTTTTATTAATTCAGAGCTAGTCAGTCGAAATGTTGATCGGGCAATCGCAATTAGTGCCAAGGCAATTTGGCTTCAGCTGGGAGTTATTGATCAGCAATCAGTGGACAGAGCAGAAGGTGCGGGTTTGGTTGCAATTATGGATAGATGCCCTGCGATTGAATATGGAAAGCGCTAACTAAAAACCAGTTTTCTGATTTCTCTTACTTTGTAGCGTTGCACCTTTTTGTTTAGCAGATTCGTTAAGCGCTTCAAGTTCTGATGTGACTTTTTCTGAAATTGAGGTATCACTAATTCCTAGAATTCTTGCAGCAAGAATCGCTGCATTTGCTGCGTTATCAATTGCCACAGTCGCTACTGGAATTCCAGCAGGCATTTGAACAATTGATAGAAGTGAATCCATCCCATCTAAATTCTTAAGAGAGATTGGAACACCGATGACAGGCAGTGTCGTCAGCGATGCGACCATTCCAGGCAAATGTGCGGCGCCACCTGCACCTGCGATTATTACTTTATAGCCAGCAGATTGCGCATTTTTTGCGAACTCAACCATCTCAAGAGGCATTCGGTGTGCAGATAAAACTTGCGCTGAATAACTAATTGAAAACTTATCAAGGACTTTGGCTGCTTCTTCCATGATTGGCCAATCAGAGTCAGAACCCATGATGATTGCCACATCACTCATCAATTTCTCCGCTCATGTAATCAATTGCATGTTCGATTTCTGTACGCAATTCTACGAGATCTTTTCCAATAATGTTAACGTGGCCAATTTTGCGCCCAGGTCGGACTTCTTTTGCGTACATATGAAACTTAAGTGATGGATTTCGTGCCATGAGATGTAAAAATGGCCGATACATATCAGATTTGTTTTTACCCAGAATATTTCCCATAACGGCGACTTCATCAGTCATGGTCGGATCTCCAAGAGGTAAGTCCAGGATAGCTCGAAGGTGTTGCTCAAATTGACTTGTTCTTGAACCTTCAATAGTCCAGTGCCCTGAATTGTGTGGACGCATTGCTAACTCATTTATTAGAACATCATCACCTTTGATGAACATTTCCACTGCCATCACACCAATTAGCTTTACTTCAGCTGCGATATCTAGAGCAATTTTCTGTGCCTTTTCACTCAATTCTGCACTCATCAGTGGTGCTGGAGAAATAGTGATCGTACAGATTCCATCTTTTTGAATAGTTTGCGTAGGAGACCAGGAGGTGGCTTGTGCATGTGGTGAACGAGCGACCATAACTGCGATTTCATAATCAAAGTCAATTAGTTCTTCCACAAGTAATTTAGGGTGACTCTTTAAGAGATTATCTAATTCTGCGGCGGTTTCTACTTTCCATACTCCCCGACCGTCGTAGCCACCAGAGATTGATTTTGCTATCGCTGGATATTCCTTAATTTGAGCATTTGTTGACACAACTTGGTTCTTGGGTGAATGAAAGCGCGAAAGCTTCTTGCGCATTGCTTCTTTATCTTGGGAATACTCAAAAGATTCTGAGGTTGGCCGAACGACTACCCCTGCGGCTTCCAAAGCTTTTATAACTGGCAAAGGTATGAGTTCATGTTCGAAGGTAACAACATCACATAATTTTGCAAATTTCATTACCGCTTCAATGTCTTTGTAATCACCGATCACGTGCGGCGTAATTTGAGCCGCACTATCGCTAGCACTTGATGCGAATGGTAATAACTTAACTCCAAGAGCTGTTGCAGGGGCAATCATCATTCGTGCAAGTTGGCCTGCGCCTATTACACCGACGACCGGGAATTCAGATTTCACAGAAGTTATCTTAGATGAAGCACATCTGCTGAGTTCACGTGCTTTCCATCGCTCAGTATTAACTCACCGAGTATGGAGATTCCAGTTGCTATGGCAGCCCTAGATTCACCCGATGGCCCAATGATCTGAATGTCTCGGTTAAGCGAAGAGCATAAATCTTCGAATTTTGAAATAAATGGGGCGCTTCCCTTGTTGTTCCAAATCTGAAAATTTTCTTCAAAGGATTTAAGGATTCTTTTCAAAATATCATTTCGGTCGAGTTCTAAAAAACTTTCTAAATATAGGGAAGTTGCTGTCGCAACTGGAAGTTCATTTTCTTGCATCGACACGTTTAATCCAACACCAACAATTACACCATCCTTATCAGCCTGGCATAAGAGTCCAGCTATTTTTTTCTCATTTATTAAAATATCATTTGGCCATTTAATTCTCAGATTTACTCTACTGTCCAAATCTGCGAGCGCTTCAGTGATAGATAGTGCAGTCAGTAATGCAATGAAATTCCATTCAGCACGAGGGCGTACAACTCTTTTATAGAAGGAAAATAAGAGTGCAGTCGAAGGTGCCGCAATAAACTCACGATCAAGTCTTCCTTTGCCTGCACTTTGGAAATTCGCAACCAACACATCCCCATCAACTGCAGTGTGCGCATGAATACTCTCTGCCAAATCAACTTGAGTGGATCCAGTGACATCAACCACGCTTACTCGCCAGTAAGGAGAAAGTTCTGCGTGCAGTTCTGATTCACGTAGTGCCGCACTATGCAATTCATTGCCCACGACTAGTACCGTAGGGGTATGGACCGTGATCTGCATACAACCGCTGGAAAAATTCAGGATCTTCGTCACCGCCTGGAGGAAGCTGTTCATGCCGGCTCTGCCCGAGCGATCGAAAAACAGCACGCTAAAGGAAAGATGACAGCGCGTGAGCGAATTGAAAAACTTGTAGATTCTGATTCATTCACAGAACTTGATGAGTTCGCACGCCACCGTTCGACTAATTTTGGAATGCAGGAAAATCGACCATACGGTGATGGTGTTGTCATTGGCTTTGCCACAGTTGATGGTCGTTCAATTGCTCTATTTTCACAAGACTTTGCAGTAATGGGAGGAAGTCTCGGAGAAGTCTTTGCCGAGAAGATGGTCAAAATTGCCGAGTTCGCATTAAAGAATGGAATTCCACTAATTGGAATCAGCGATTCCGGTGGCGCACGCATTCAAGAAGGTGTTGCTTCTCTTAGCGGTTATGGACGGATTTTCAGATTAAACACTCGTTCTTCTGGCGTAATTCCACAGATCTCGCTCATTCTAGGACCGTGTGCTGGTGGCGCTGCTTATTCACCTGCTCTTACAGATTTCACCGTAATGGTAAATGAAACATCTCATATGTTTATCACTGGTCCAGAAGTAATTAAAACTGTTACCGGAGAAGATGTTGGCATGGAAGATCTTGGTGGTGCACACACACACAACACAAAGAGTGGAAATGCGCACTACTTAGCTCAAAATGAAGATGATGCTATTGATTATGTCAAAGCTTTACTTTCTTATCTTCCTAGTAACAACATGGACGGTGCTCCGCATTTACCACCAACAGAAACATTAGGTAAAAAACCCTCAGATACTGCCCTCGATGTACTGATTCCAGATAGTCCAAATCAACCTTATGACATGAAGAGTTTAGTTACAGCGATTCTGGATGAAGCTGAATTCCTAGAAGTTCAAGCACTCTTCGCGCCAAATATTGTTGTTGGTTTTGGACGAATTGAGGGTGAAACCGTAGGAATAATTGCAAACCAACCAAATCAATTAGCGGGTACTTTGGATATTGATTCAAGTGAGAAAGCCGCACGATTCGTGCGCTTCTGCGATGCATTTAATATTCCGATTCTGACCCTTGTAGATGTCCCTGGCTTCTTGCCCGGCATAGAACAAGAATGGAACGGAATCATTAGGCGTGGCGCAAAACTCTTGTATGCCTACGCGGAAGCTTCAGTGCCCATGGTTACTTTAATTACTCGCAAGGCATATGGCGGCGCTTACATAGTTATGGGTTCAAAATATATTGGGGCAGATATAAATTTAGCCTGGCCGTCAGCTGAAATTGCCGTAATGGGCGCCCAAGGTGCCGTCAATATTTTGTACAGAAAAGAAATTGGTGAAGCAAAAGATCCCGAAAAGGCACGTGCAGAATTGATTACAGAATACAACGAAACTTTAGCCAATCCATATTTAGCGGCAGAACGTGGATTTATTGATGCAGTTATTGAACCAAATCAAAGTCGTGAATACATCACAAAAGCTTTTAGAACATTAAAAACCAAAAGGGACATTTTGCCTGCGCGCAAGCACGGGAATATTCCACTATGACAATCAGCAAAATTAGATATGACATTGTTCTTGGAAACCCAACAGCAGATGAAGTTGCAGCGATTGAATTTGCTATGTCACACCATAAGCATGAAATTCTTAAGCCTGTCGTAAAGAAAAGTGTCTGGTCTAAACCAATTTTGCGCTCTGCTCTACCTCAACATATTAAATTTGGGTCAGGGCGAAAGAACTAAATGCCAACGCTCGTTCTTGCTTCACGTTCTACTTCTAGACGCCGTCTCTTGGAATCGGCAGGGCTCAAACCCACAATTATTGTCAGTGATGTCGATGAAGAAACTGACTTTTTCAATTCAATGACGCCTGAAGATATGGTTATCGCATTGGCAATTACTAAAGCTCATACAGTATGTGAGCAACTCAATTATCCTGCAATCGTTATTGGCTGTGACTCTACATTTGAATTTGAGGGTGAGCCGCTTGGAAAACCTGGCTTAGCTCATATCGCAAAAGAAAGAGCACAACGAGTTCGTGGAAAATCTGGATACCTTCACACTGGTCACTGCGTTATTGATACAAGCCAAGGTCGCGAAATTAGTGATCGCATTACAACAAAGGTTACTTTTACAGATATGTCTGATGCTGAAATTGATGACTACGTCGAATCAGGTGAGCCATTGCACGTAGCCGGTGGTTTCACTCTCGATGGCTTTAGCTCACCGTTTATTCCATCCATTGAAGGCGATTACACAAACGTAGTTGGAATTTCAATGCCATTTCTGCGAAGTGCAATGAATCAACTTGGTTATTCATGGCCAGAAGTGAAGTTAATGAAATGAAACGGGTACTAATTGCAAACCGTGGAGAAATAGCTGTTCGAGTTATTAGAGCTTGCCAAGACCATGGTCTTGAAAGTGTTGCAATCTATTCTGATGAAGATCGAAATTCCTTACATGCTCAAATGGCAACACATGCATTCTCGTTGGGTGGAATAACAGCTGCTTCAACTTATTTAAACATTCCGAAAATTATTGAGGTTGCAAAACAATCTGGTGCCGATGCAGTACACCCTGGATATGGATTCTTATCTGAAAACGCTCAGTTCGCACAGAGTGTCATTGATGCGGGTTTAATTTGGATTGGTCCTCCACCATCTGCAATCAAAGCACTGGGAGACAAAGTATCTGCTCGCAAAATTGCAGCAAAGGCTGGGGCTCCACTCGTTGCCGGAACAGCAGATCCTGTAGATAACGCAGATGAAATTATTGCCTTTGCAAAAGAACATGGCTTGCCTGTTGCAATTAAAGCAGCCCATGGGGGCGGCGGACGTGGATTAAAAATTGCACACACTATTGAGGAAATCCCAGAGGCATTTGCCTCTGCTGTTCGTGAAGCAATTGCGGGTTTCGGTCGCGGTGAATGCTTCGTCGAGCGATATTTAGAAAAACCTCGGCACGTAGAAACACAAGTACTTGTCGATAAGAGCGGACACGCTGTCGTTGTTAGTACCCGTGATTGCTCATTACAACGTCGCCACCAAAAATTAGTTGAAGAAGCACCCGCACCATTCTTAAGTGATAAGCAAATTGAAGAGCTTTATCGATCAAGTAAAGCAATCATGAAAGAAGCTGGATATGTCGGTGCCGGTACGTGTGAATTTCTTATTGGACAAGATGGAACAATTTCATTTCTAGAAGTGAATACTCGTCTGCAGGTAGAGCATCCCGTCAGTGAAGAAGTTACCGGGATCGACCTGGTGCGCCAACAATTTAGAATAGCGATGGGTGAAAATCTTGGCTTTGACGATCCAGAAATTCGTGCGCACTCTTTTGAATTTCGAATCAATGGCGAAGATCCTGGGCGCTCATTCTTGCCAGCTCCTGGTCGAATTACTCAATGGCAGATTCCCACGGGCCCTGGAGTTCGAGTGGATGCAGGATTTCGAAATGGCGACACCATCGGCGGAAACTTTGACTCACTCTTAGCAAAATTAATTGTTACAGGTTCGAGTCGTGAAGAAGCAGTGCAAAGAGCCAGACGCGCGTTATCAGAATTTGTTGTCGGCGGTTTAGCAACGGCATTGCCATTTCATCGTGCAATCATGGACGACCCTGCTTTTACAGAGAAATTCAATGTCTACACAAGTTATATAGAAAATGAATTTATAAATGAAATCCCACCATTTTCCCAAAATGCCCTTGATTCACAAACACATGCGGCGGCTGAGCACTTGGTCACTGAAATTAACGGTAAACGATTTGAAATTTATGTTCATGCACCTGAACCTGTTCATAAGCGACACCGTGCAAAACAAGGTGCGAGTGGTGTGTCAACTGGAACAGCACTTACCAGTCCGATGCAGGGTACGGTCGTAAAAATAGCCGTAGAAGATGGCCAGCAAGTGGAAGTCGGTGAGTTAATAGTTGTACTTGAAGCCATGAAAATGGAGCAACCATTGAGCGCACATAGAGCGGGCATAATTGCTAATCTGAATGCGAATATTGGAGAAACTGTTTCAAGTGGCAGCACACTTTGTGACATTATTGACGCATGACAAGTGACCAACTGCTTTATAGCGATCCACTCAAAGCTGCAGACCAGGCCGCATCTGAAATAGCAAAGCGCACTGGAGTGCTCTCACATGACATCGCATTAGTTATGGGTTCAGGGTGGGTTGATGCCGTTTCTGCACTTGGCTCTCCAGATTTTGAATGTGACGCTGATGAAATTACTGGTTTTCTACCGCCAGCAGTGGAAGGTCACTCTGGAAAAATTCGTTCATACTCAATTAAGAGCGGCGATAAAACACTGCGCGCGCTAGTTTTCCTAGGACGTACACATCTGTATGAAGGTAAAGGTATTGAGCCAGTGGTACACGGTGCTAGAACCGCGGTGAAAGCTGGTTGCAAAGTAATTATTCTGACAAATGCGTGCGGTGGAATAAACACAAATTATTCAGTCGGGCAACCTGTATTGATTCGCGACCATATTTCCTTAACCGCGACATCACCTTTAATCGGTGCGCATTTTGTTGATCTCACTGATTTATACAGCAAAAGAATTAGAGCAATTGTGAAATCAGCCGATTCTTCTCTGGCCGAGGGTGTTTATGTGCACTGGCGTGGGCCAACGTATGAAACTCCTGCAGAAATTTTAATGATGCGGGCAATGGGTGCTGATTTAGTTGGAATGTCTACAGTTCCAGAAGCAATTGCAGCTCACGCCCTTGGTGCCGAAGTTCTTGGAATTTCCTTAGTAACAAATGCTGCAGCAGGTGTCACTGGAGAAAAACTTAATCATGAAGAAGTTATAGCGGCTGGAAAAGCGGCGGCAACTCGTATGGGAAAGCTTCTCAAGGAAGTAATTCCGAAGTTACTCTAGGTTTATGGATTCAGGACTATTAGCTGAAGTAAACGCATGGATTGAAGATGATCCTGATCCAATTACTGCCGCCGAATTGAAAAAACTCATCGCATCTAATAACGAATTAACACTTCGTAAGTATTTTTCTGGATTTCTGCAATTTGGAACTGCTGGCTTGCGAGGTCCACTTGGACCAGGTCCATCGTGCATGAACCAAGCCGTAGTCGGGCGAACCGCTGCTGGATTGGTTCAGTATATGAATGCACACTCCCTCACTTCCGTTGTAATCGGTCGAGATGCTCGTCATGGATCTGATATTTTCCAGCAAATAAGTGCAGAAATATTTAGCGGGGCAGGATTTGCGGTTTCCGTTCTGCCACGCCCTTTGCCAACACCTGTTTTAGCTTTTGCTGTCAATGAATTAAATGCCGACGTAGGAATTATGGTTACGGCTAGCCATAATCCAAGCAGCGATAATGGATACAAAGTGTATTTAGGTGGAAAAGTTGAAGGTATTAACTATCGCGGTTCACAAATAATCTCACCAGCTGATAAAGAAATTTCAGCAGAAATTGAAAAAATACAGAGTTTAAAAACTATTCCTCGTGCAAAAGGATGGAAAACCCTGGATGAAGCCATAATCGAAAAATACGTTGACCGAACGAAACTATTGGCCCCACGACCAGGTGATCTCAAAATTGTTTATACAGCAATGCATGGCGTTGGAACCAAAACACTGCAGCGAGTATTTCACCGTGCTGGATTTCCTTCACTCATTCTAGTTGACGCTCAGGCACAACCAGATCCAAATTTTCCAACACTCCCATTTCCTAATCCCGAAGAAAATGGCGCACTGGATCTTGCGCTAGAAACTGCAAAATCTTTTGATGCAGATTTGGTAATTGCAAATGATCCTGATGCGGATCGATGCTCGGTCGCCATAAAAGATCGCGATTCACATTGGAGAGCACTACGAGGCGATGAAATTGGTGCAATTTTAGGTGAAACTATTGCAAGAAATAATCCTTCGGGAGCGCTAGCTAATTCAATTGTATCTTCCTCAATATTGTCGAAAATTGCAGAGCATTATGGATTAGATTTTTACGAAACATTGACCGGTTTTAAATATATTGCAAAAGTTTCCGAGCTTAGCTTCGGATATGAAGAGGCAATAGGATTCTGTGTTGATTCAAAAACAGTCAACGATAAAGATGGCATTTCTGCTGCTCTATTGATTTCTCAAATAGCTACAGATTTGAAGGCAGAGAATAAAACTCTCCTTGATCTACTGGATCAAATTTGGAAATCCTATGGATTTCATGCAACAGAACAAATCTCAATCCGGGTCAATGAAATTGCTCAAATTTCGAAAATAATGTCTAACTTGAGAAAGAATCCACTAAAAGAGATTGCAGGTTTTAAAGTTTTAAGTTTTGATGATTTATCTCATCCCAGCAATGATTTGCCGCCGACTGATGGAATACGCTTTGTGCTGGAAAAGAATATTCGGATTATTATTCGTCCGAGCGGAACAGAGCCTAAAATGAAGTGTTACGTTGAAATAGTCAATCTTGATAAATCAATTGCACTTTCGCTACTTGAACAATTACGCCCTTCACTGAGAGAATTATTCTCTTAGTCATCGAGGGATTGGGTGGGGCAGATGAAGCACTACGGCCTCATTGATGGCTCTGATTCCTCCTTAAAATCTTTTTTAAACAAATTATCTGGCGTAGATGCTGTCGGTGCAGATGCACGTGCTTCAATGCTTGCAACTAGAAGTATC
>CAFBMS010000034.1_pt1 | contig 11730 bp, 9 predicted proteins | sample 7269031 | NCBI WGS metagenome assembly CAFBMS01 (sample SAMEA6814072, study PRJEB35770) | uncultured Candidatus Planktophila sp. | biome: Freshwater; feature: Freshwater reservoir; material: water | place: Czech Republic | collected 2017-05-23 | depth 30m m
AAGCCCCCTCCGGTTCCACGGAGTTGGGGCCTAAGGCATTTTCCAAGACAGGGGGCACAATGAAACTCGTGCGCGATGCACTCGCTGCCGATGCGCACATTTCTGATGCTCTCGAATCAAAGAGGCGCATCATTGGGCCGTCATCTTTGCACCCATTTCTTGCATCAATTCGTGCGGCTACACATCCACTCTTAATCGTTACAAGTTCTAGTAGATCCAGTGAAGATTTCGTTAGCGATCTTCGTGAATTGCACGGAGAAGTACTCGAATTTCCAGCATGGGAAACATTGCCACACGAACGATTAAGCCCTCGCAGTGACACGGTGGCACAACGAATCGCAACATTGATTGAACTAAAGAAAAATCAATCTATTAATCCAATCGTTGTCACACCGGTTCGTGGCCTTATACATCGAATAATAAATTCACTTGCAGCAAAACCTGTGCGTGAACTTGCAGTCGGAATGCAATGTGATCTCAAAGAACTCATTGATCATCTTGGCGAACTGGCATATCAACGGACGGATTTAGTCGAACGCCGCGGAGAATTTGCTGTTCGGGGAGGAATTGTTGATGTATTTCTACCATTAGCCAATCAACCAGTTCGTATTGATTTTTTTGGTGACGAGATTGAAGAAATTAGTTATTTTGACGTTGCCGGTCAGCGCACGACAGGGACTGTGGAAGAAATTATCAAAATATTGCCATGTCGTGAGTTGCTACTTACGCCAGAAGTGAGAGCAAAAGCTAAAGCACTTATTATCGATTTCCCGCACGCTTCAGAAATTTTAGAAAAAATATCCGAAGGAATTGCAACAGAAGGCATGGAGTCTTTCATCCCCTTATTGGTGGAATCGACTGAGAGTATTTTGGATCGAATGCCAGAAAACACCGAAGTTATATTCATAGATGAGGAAAGAATAAAATCTAGAGCAGCTGATCTTCTTGCCACGAACGAAGAGTTTTATCTAGCGTCGTGGCTCAATGCTGCAAGTGGCGGTGCTACACCGCTGCATAGTGGAGATGGCACGTACATGACGTGGGAAGAATTAAATTCAGAAATAATTAAGAATAAATTGCACTACCGAAGCTTCAATGTTTTTGGAAGTGATTTAGATGACGAGACAGTATTTTTGGAAGCGCAAGCAATTGATCCGTTGAGGGGAAATACCGAACGCCTGGTAGATGAGTTTGGAAGCGCAGTTGGTACTGGGCAAAATTTAATTTTTGCAGCCCATGGTCACGGAATGCATGAGCGGTATTCAAACTTATTTAGAAGTGCCGAAATTTCGGTCCGAGTTGTGACATCCACAATTGCATTTGGTTTTAGGGTTCCCTCTGCCCGAATTCTCTTTATTACCGAACGTGATTTATCTGGAAGTAAAGGCGCAATAAGCAATAGCGAAAAACTTCCTTCAAAACGTAAAACTGCTATTGATCCGCTGGAATTAAAGGCAGGTGATTTTGTTGTTCACGAGCAACACGGTATTGGTAGATACGTTGAATTAGTCTCACGAACCGTGGCTGGAGTTACACGCGAATATTTAGTACTCGAGTATGCCTCTGCCAAACGTGGACAACCTGGTGATCAGATATTTGTTCCAACAGATTCACTCGAACAAGTAAGCAAGTATGTAGGTGGTGAAACACCAACAGTTCATCGAATCGGAAGCGGTGAATGGCAAAAGGCAAAGGGACGTGCGCGCAAAGCGGTGCGCCAAATTGCAGGTGAATTAGTCAGATTGTATGCCGCACGTACTTCATCTCCTGGTTTTGCGTTCTCACCAGATACGCCCTGGCAACGCGAACTCGAAGATTCATTCGCATACATTGAAACTCCTGATCAACTCTCAACAATTAACGAAGTTAAAGCTGACATGGAACGTCCGTATCCCATGGATCGAATTATTTGTGGAGATGTCGGATATGGAAAAACTGAGATTGCGATTCGTGCTGCATTTAAGGCTGTGCAAGATGGCAAACAAGTAGCGGTCCTCGTTCCAACCACTTTGCTTGTCCAACAACACACCAAGACCTTTGAAGAACGATATTCAGGCTTTCCGATCAAAGTTGGGGGTTTATCTAGATTTAACACTGCCAAAGAGAGCAAAGAAATCTTGGCAGGTATAGAAGCAGGAACATTTGACGTTGTTGTTGGTACTCATCGCATACTTTCAAATGACGTGCACTTTAAGGACTTGGGATTAGTCGTAGTAGATGAGGAACAACGCTTTGGCGTTGAGCAAAAAGAATCTCTCAAAAAACTACGCACAACTGTTGATGTTTTAGCCATGTCGGCAACACCTATACCGCGCACATTAGAAATGGCCGTTACCGGAATTCGTGAAATGTCCACGATTACAACTCCTCCAGAAGAACGTCATCCAATTTTGACTTATGTCGGTGCGCGCGATGATGCGCAGATTACTGCGGCAATACACCGCGAATTGTTACGAGATGGACAAATCTTCTATATTCACAATCGCGTCGAATCTATTGATCAAGCCGCACAAAAATTACAAAAACTTGTACCTGAGGCACGCATTCGAATCGCACATGGACAGATGAGTGAGGGTTCTCTTGAAGATGTAATTCTGGCGTTTTGGAATCGAGATTTTGATGTGTTGGTCTGCACAACAATTGTTGAAAGCGGACTAGATATTGCCAATGCCAACACTTTGATAGTTGAACGAGCTGATCTCTTCGGGCTATCTCAACTTCACCAACTTCGTGGACGTGTTGGACGTGGACGTGAACGCGCCTACGCATATTTCTTATTTCCACCGGATCAACCACTGAGTGAATTAGCGCATGATCGATTAAAAACAATCGCGGCCAACACTGAGTTAGGTGCCGGAATGCGCGTAGCACTGAAGGATCTTGAAATTCGTGGAGCCGGAAATTTATTGGGAGGAGAACAATCAGGTCATATTGCCGATGTTGGATTTGATTTGTATATGCGCATGGTTGGTGAAGCAGTTCATGAATACAAATCTGGAATTATTGAAACATCAGAACCTAATCATGATTGCAAAGTGGAGTTGCCAATTAATGCACATCTTGATGCAGCCTATGTTCCGGGTGAGCGGTTACGTTTAGATCTTTACCGTCGACTCGCAGATGTTCGAAATCATGAAGATGTGAATGCTATAGAAGAAGAATTAATTGATCGGTTTGGTGCGCTGCCACAAGAAGCACAAACACTCCTTGGTGTCGCAGCGCTTCGTGCATTTGCCAAGAGTATTTCCTTGCGCGAAGTTGTAGCCCAAGGAAAATTCGTTCGCCTTTCTCCCATAAATTTGGCCGAATCTACGCAACTTAAATTGGCTCGTATGTATCCGGGGTCACTCTACAAATCTGCATCTTCAACGGCATTAGTGTCCCTGCCCAAGAGTTCTGGCTGGAATCCGTCTGAAAATACCGCCCCAATAGTGGATACTTCTCTTCTGGCTTGGGTAACACAGGTAGTTACCGAATTGGCACCAACTTCGAGAGGCAGTTCATCGTGAAAAAAGTTATTTCAATTGCAGCAATCTCAGTAGCGCTCTTGCTCACCGGTTGTTCGCAGGTGAGTTCAGCCGCATCAGTTGGTTCAGTAAAAATTACACAATCAACTGTTCAAGCAAGTATTGATGCAATTATGGCCGATCGTGGCAAAGTAGATACATCGCAAATGCAACTAGAAGTTGGTGAAGGTTTAAACCGTTCACAAGTGCGCTTTCACGTACTTTCTGAGTTACTCAATGAAGTAGCCGCAAAGTTAAAGATAAGTGTTTCAAAAGCTGAAATAGATACTCGACGAGCAAGCATTACTGAACAAGTTGGCGGGCCTACAGGATTACCCACCGCGCTAGTTGGTGCAGGAATCGCAGCAGTGGATTTCGACCTGTATCTTCAGAGCATCATAATTTCTGACAAATTGGGTCAAGGTCTTGCAGCATCTGGTGTGCAAGCAGATCAAATTGGTACGGCAATCCAACAACTTGTTATCGATATGGCTAACGAAAATAAAGTAACAATAAATCCACGCTATGGTGTTTGGGATGCGGTTAATGCTGACGTTATACCTGTTGATTCAGCGGGATCTGCAGTAGCGCCTTCCAGCAAGTAATCAGTTACATCAACGGTATGAAAACTTCATACTTACAACGTTTAGTTGAGGTAATGGACCAACTCCGCTCACCCGGAGGTTGTCCATGGGATGCCGAACAAACACATGAATCCTTAATCAAATATTTGCTTGAAGAATCTTATGAATTTATAGATACAGTTGCCGAATCAGATCGGGCGGGAATGCGCGAGGAACTTGGCGATGTTTTACTTCAAGTTTATTTTCATTCACGAATAGCTCAGGATCATCCAACAGATCCATTTTCTATTGAAGATGTTGCGCAAGTAATTACCGAAAAACTCATTAGTAGACATCCCCACGTTTTCGGCGATACAAAAGTTACCGGTAGCCAAGAAGTTATTGCCAATTGGGAAGAAATTAAGGCGGCCGAAAAGGGACGAACGTCAGCACTAGATGGCGTTGCGATATCTCAACCCGCACTTTCATTGATCAATAAATTGCTGTATCGCGCAGAAAAATATGGCGTAAACCTTGATGTGCCAATTCATACCGATACTTCCACTGCAACACAAGAATCAGTTGGCAGTGCGTTACTTGCTGTCATTGCATGGGCACATAAAAATGGAGTTGATCCTGAAGATGCTTTGCGCCTGCAGAGCAAGCAGATAATGCGTGAGATAGCGCAGCAAGAGGCGCGGTAGTATTAGACATACTAATTAGAAATAAAGGTGAATTACGTGGCCCTTATCGAAGCACTCGGAGCTCGTGAAATTCTTGATTCCCGTGGAAACCCAACGGTTGAAGTCGAAATTCAATTAGAAGATGGAACTCAAGCGCGCGCAGCAGTTCCAAGTGGTGCATCAACTGGTGCATTTGAAGCATCCGAACTTCGCGATGGTGGCAAAAGATATTTAGGTAAAGGCGTAGAAAAGGCTGTTGCATTTGTAACTGGCGAAATTGCCCATGCAGTAATTGGTTTAGATGCACAAGATCAACGCCTTGTAGATAGCGAAATGATTGCACTCGACGGAACGCCGAATAAATCCCGACTTGGTGCAAATTCAATTCTTGGAGTATCTCTTGCAGTTGCGAAGGCACAAGCGGAAAGTGCTGACCTTTCGCTATTTCGCTACCTAGGCGGACCAAACGCTCACGTACTTCCGGTTCCAATGATGAATATTCTTAACGGTGGTGCGCACGCTGATACAAATGTTGATATCCAAGAATTTATGGTTGCCCCAATTGGTGCACAAACTTTCCGAGAGTCACTTCAGTGGGGCGCAGAGATTTATCATGCGCTTAAATCTGTTTTAAAAAAGCGTGGGCTCGCAACCAGTGTTGGTGACGAAGGTGGATTTGCTCCAAACCTTGAGAGTAACCGTGCAGCTCTTGATTTAATTATCGAAGCAATAAATCTTGCTGGATTTAAACCAGGAAATGAAATTGCACTTGCCATGGATGTTGCAGCTACTGAATTTCACGAAAAGGGCAAGTACAACTTCGAAGGTTCAATGAAGAGTGCAGAAGAGATGATTGCTTATTACACCTCCCTTGTAGATGCCTATCCATTGGTATCTATTGAAGATCCACTCGATGAAGAGGATTGGGCCGGTTGGGGATCAATGACGGCATCTCTTGGCAAACGAGTACAAATTGTTGGAGATGATTTATTTGTTACTAATCCAATTCGTCTAAAGAAGGGCATTGATTCAAATACTGCAAATGCCCTTTTAGTTAAGGTCAATCAAATTGGAACACTGACAGAAACACTGGATGCAGTTGATATGGCACATCGTGCTGATTACCGCAGCATGCTCAGTCACCGTTCGGGAGAAACAGAAGACACGACTATTGCAGACCTTGCAGTGGCAACTAATTGTGGGCAGATTAAAACTGGCGCACCAGCTCGTAGCGAAAGAGTTGCTAAGTACAACCAGCTATTACGCATTGAAGAAGAACTCGCTGACGGGGCGGTCTATGCAGGTCGCGATGCTTTTCCGCGATTTAAAGGATAAAGATGGCACGTCGTCGTAAGTTAAATTTCAACAAGCGACGTGGCAATAGTCGTGCATTAACTCTGGCAACCATTTTATTTATTATGGCATTAACAATTGCTCCACCCATTAAGCATTATTTCACTCAACGGGCACAAATTAGCGCGCTTAAATCTCAAGTTGCAAGCAACAATGCTGCCCTCGAACAAGCACGCAAAGATTTATTGATGTGGCGTGATCCAGAATTTATTAAATCTCAAGCACGTGAACGCCTACATTTTGTCTTGCCTGGAGAACGTCAATACATCGTTACAGATTCCAATGGGCAATACACAGAAGAGAGTGGAACAACTGTCGCAAATAAGATTCCAGATGGACAGCCTTGGTACGCGCGAATGATCGCATCTATTACGGAAACTCAAAATCAATGAAAAAGGTGCAACCAAGTGACCTTGATTGCATTGAATTTCAATTAGGTCGCACTCCAAGAGATGTACACGCAATTGGATTTAGGTGTCCATGTTCTATGCCCGCCGTAGTTCAAACTCCTCCGCGCCTCAGTGATGGAACACCTTTTCCAACTTTTTATTATGCAACATGTCCGCGGCTTACTGGCGCGATATCAACCCTTGAATCTTCAGGGCTTATGGCACAGATGAATGAACGTTTAGCACAGGATTCTGATTTGGCTGCGGCATACAAAAAAGCACACGCTGCATATATTGCTGATCGGAACGCACTCGGACTTGTCGTTGATGAAGTCGAAGATATTTCCGCCGGAGGAATGCCTGATCGAGTTAAGTGTTTGCACTCACTCGTTGCACATTCACTCAGTGCAGGTCCCGGAGTAAACCCATTAGGCGATGAAGCCTTAAGCAAATTGCCACAATGGTGGCAAGAACATCCATGCAATTCGGAGATGAATGCATGAGAGTTGCAGCAATAGATTGTGGTACGAATTCAATTAGATTGTTAATTGCCGATATTGACGGAACAAATTTTCGAGAGATTTATCGCACAATGGAGATTGTGCGCCTGGGTCAAGGTGTCGATCAGAATAAAGCGTTTCATCCCGATGCCATTGCTCGCACCCTTGCGGCTGTAGATTTGTTTGCGCAAGAGATTTCTAAACGTGGAGCAGAAAAAATTCGCTTTTGTGCAACAAGTGCTACACGAGATGCGACCAACAGAAATCTATTTATTGATGGTGTGAAAGAACGACTTGGTATCGAACCAGAAGTAATTTCGGGAGATGAAGAAGCGAAACTCTCCTTCATAGGTGCTACAAAAGAATTTTCGCCAGATCAAGCCCCTTTTTTAGTTGTCGATATTGGTGGAGGATCAACTGAGTTTGTTTATGGACATTCAAACGTGGAGTTTTCAAAGAGCGTAAACATTGGTTGCGTACGAATGACTGAGCGAAACATTCACACCGACCCACCTGCACAAGAAGAAATCGAAAATGCGCGCAAGGATATTCAAGAAGCTATTTCTGTCGCAGCAGCAATTGTTCCCATAACACAAGCCAAAACCGTCGTAGCAGTTGCAGGTACCGCAACTTCTGTAGCAGCGAGTGCTTTAGGGCTTGAAAAATACGATAGCCATCTCATTCATTTAGCTCGTGTAAGCGCTGAGCAAGCACACCTAGTGGCTCTTACATTTCAAAAGATGAATGCAGTAGAGAGATCCAAGGTTGGTTTTTTACACCCTGGCCGCGCCGATGTTTTCGCAGCAGGATCGCTAGTTCTCTCTGAAATCATGAAGGCAACTGGCGCCACAGAATTTGTGGCATCGGAAGCCGATATTTTGGACGGAATCGCCTGGTCGTTAGCCAGAAAATAAGGGGAATAAACCCACAGCCTTCCCTGTTTTATAAGTGGTTTCTGCACTTGGGAAAACGGGTAGATTTGCCCACGTTGTAAAACGTGGCCCCTGTAGCCCAATGGCAGAGGCAGAGGACTTAAAATCCTTCCAGTGTGGGTTCGACCCCCACCGGGGGCACGCTTACTTAATTACAAAAGGAGAAACGAACTCGATGCAAAGTTCAAACCCAGTTTTAAATCGCTCTTTTAAAAATCCAAATTATCCTGCGGTTGACTCCAACAAACTAGAAGAACTTTATAGCGCGCCAGCTGCGTCTTCAGCCCGCACAGGACGAATGACAATTGATGATGTTGTTACTCGAACCGGGATATTGCTTGGAGTACTTCTAATTGCTGGTGGTTTTGCATGGACACTTAACCTAGGTGGTGGAATCGTGATGATTTCGCTACTTGCCGGATTTGCTTTGGCCATGGTTAATACATTTAGCAAAACAATTCGACCTGGATTAATTGTTGCTTACGCAGCAGTTCAAGGAATTGCTCTCGGAAGCATCAGTCACGTTCTCAATGGCGCTTACCCAGGAATTGCTGGACAAGCGGTAATGGGAACAATTTGTGCCTTCATCGGAATGCTCTTTGCGTATCGAAGTGGACGAATCCGTGTAACACCCAAATTTACAAAGATGCTCATTGGCGCAGCAATTGGATATTTCCTACTTGGTCTTGCCAGCATGATTGGTTCGTTCTTTGGACTTGGCTCTGGATTAGGACTCTTTGGAATTTCAGGGTTCGGTCCAATGATCGCTGTCGCAGGTGTTGCACTTGCGAGCTTCTTTCTGATTCTAGATTTTGATCAAATACAAAAAGGTGTAGCAGCTGGAGCACCGGAACAAGAATCATGGCGTGCAGCATTTGGACTCATGGTGACAATCGTCTGGCTATATATGGAAATCCTGCGACTTCTATCTATCTTGCGTGGTCGCGACTAAATATAAATTACTTACTTGATTGCCCGAGATGCGAACTTCGCGTCTCGGGCAATTTTGTTGCAACAATAATGACAGCTGCAACTAGTGCAGCACTTATTGCAAAGGTCGCGCGAAAGCCGTAGTGATCAGCAATAAATCCAAGTAGGACTGGGGCTACCATGGCACCGGCATCTCCTGACATTTGATACAGCGCAATTACCTGCCCACCTTTGCCCTTAAGAACATCGCCAACAATTGCAGACGGTGTGGTGGAGAGAAAAGCCGATCCAAAGGCACCAATAAACATTGATAGAAGAAAAACCCACGGATGAAAGGTTATGGCCAGTAAAAATACAGAGATACATAAATAAATTAATCCAGAGATTGCTGCAAATTTGCGCCCACGTTGATCAGATAGTCGACCTGCTTTTAATAAATAAAGTCCTTGCACCACTGCGGAAATAGTAAATCCAACTCCAATGAAACCAGCAGAAGATTTCATGTCTTCAACCATGAATAACGGAAGTACAGATCGGCTCATCCCAAATAGCACCCAAGCAGTTGTAAAAGAAATTATGAGAGCAATAACGTAAGGCTTCATCGCGAGTGCATCACGAATAGATGTTTTCACCGCAACAGATTTTTCAGTTGGTCTAGCGGCAAGAACTGAATTTCTGAGCAAGAAACCGCCCGCAGCACTAGCGACTACTAGTAGAAAGGCATAAACCAATAAGGGTGCACGCAGAGAAATCGCAGTTAAAAATCCACCAATCACCGGTCCGGCCATCATGCCAACTAGAAAACTTCCGTTATATAAAGATTGTGCACGGGCTCTTTGATCATCACGGACTGCACGTAAAACTATTGACCCTGCAGCAACAGAGAACATTGATGAACCAAGACCGCCCGCAGATCTAAAAATAAGTAATTGTTCGTAAGACTGAGCGAGTGCAGCAGCAAAAGAAGAAAGAGCAACAAAAGCAATTCCAACTGTGTACACAAGTCTTTCACCAAATTTATCAACTAATTTTCCAGAAATTAAACCGGATGCAAAACGAGCAAGCGCAAAGGCAGAAATGATGGTTCCAACTTGTGCATTATTTACTCCGAATGATTTTGCAAAAAGAGGAATAGTCGGAGCGATAATTCCAAAGCCAACTGCAACAAAAAAAGATGCAAAGACAAGGACACCAACCTCCCGCGGAAACTCCGCAAAGGGGTTGGTGAACCCGTTCTTGAATTTATTGATCAATCGTTATCCGAGCGACTCGCCTGATGCTTCCTCGCGGGCAGCTGCATAATCTTTATTCGTGCGAAGTGGAGCTTCACGCAACATCAGTGCAAAGATGATTCCAAGAGCAGTTACTGGAGCCGCTGCAAGGAAAACAACATGGAATGAGTTTACGAATGCATCTAGTGCAGTGTTTTGAACGAGTACAGGCAGTTCCTTTAGAACAGCGGTATTTGAGGAGAGTTGCTTCAATTTTTCTGGATCAAAACCGGATACTGCAGATGGATTTGTTGCAGCTAAGTCAGTAAACCCAGATTGCAGATAATGTGTGACACGATTTGTAAGGATACTTCCGAAGAGCGCAGTACCAAAAACACTACCGAGAGATCTAAAGAAAGTATTTGAACTCGTTGCAACTCCCATATCTTTGAAATCAACAGAGTTTTGCAGTGCGATAACAATTGTTTGCATCGAAAGGCCGAGTCCTGCACCGACCATAATTGAGAAAATTGAAAGCTGCCAGAATGGTGTCTCGCGTGTGAGCGTAACCATTAGCAAGATACCGATTGTCATAAGGGTCGTTCCCATCACTGGGAATTTCTTATACTTGCCGGTTTTTGAAATTGCTTTACCACTGAAGATAGAAGTCGAAACAATTCCGAGCATAAGCGGAATTAACTTCAATCCTGCTTCTGTTGCACTTGCGCCTTTAACAACTTGTAAGTACAGAGGCAACATAACAATTGCTCCGAACATACCGGCACCGATGACTGCACCTAAAATTGAAGTCAAAGTAAAGGTGTGATTCTTAAAGAGTTCAAGAGGTAAAATTGGTTCCTGGGCTTTTGATTCCCAATATATAAAGAGAACTACTAAAGCAAGACCGGCAATAAAATAACCAATTGTTCGTGGATCCAGCCAGCCATGTTCTGGACCGTAGATTGAAACAGTCAGAAGTATCGAAACTGTTCCTGCGACCATTAGAAGTGCACCGAGATAATCAATCTTATGATCACGTTTTACTTTTGGTATATGCAGAACAGCCGATGTAATAAGCAGTGCAGCGATGCCAAATGGTAAGTTGATGTAGAAAATCCAGCGCCAGCCAGTTATTCCTAGAATTGTCGCGTGGTCAGAGAAGAACCCACCAAGTAAAGGACCTGCAACTGATGAGAGTCCCCACACGGCGCCAAAATATCCTTGGTAACGTCCACGTTCGCGAGGTGGAACGATGTCTCCAATAATGACGAATGTCAGTGCCATCAGACCGCCTGCACCAAGTCCTTGAAGCGCACGTGTAGCAATGAGCTGTGTCATATTTTGTGAAGCACCAGCTAAGAATGACCCGATAAGGAAAGTAACAATTGCGAATTGAAAAACAATCCGACGTCCGTAGATGTCAGAAATTTTTCCGTACAAAGGCGTAGAAGCCGTTGACGTCAGAAGGTAAGCAGTAACAACCCATGTGTAATGGTTTAGTCCGTTGAAATCTTCAACAATACTTTTTAAAGCAGTTGAGACAATAGTTTGGTCAAGTGCGGCAAGGAGCAAGCCCGTCATGAGGCCGCCCAAAATGACCATAATTTCTCTGTGGGTATGTTCTTTTACTGGAGCATTACTCATGTCAAAAACCTCTCAAATA
>CAFBMS010000035.1_pt1 | contig 11662 bp, 11 predicted proteins | sample 7269031 | NCBI WGS metagenome assembly CAFBMS01 (sample SAMEA6814072, study PRJEB35770) | uncultured Candidatus Planktophila sp. | biome: Freshwater; feature: Freshwater reservoir; material: water | place: Czech Republic | collected 2017-05-23 | depth 30m m
GCTGCCGCAGTTGTTTTCCACTGACTACGACGAGAACGAGTCTTTGAGCGAGACATCTTTCGCTTTGGTACTGGCACGGTGGCGTCCTTAATCTCTTCTTAAATCTCATCTGAGATACCGCGCTCGCATGGAGTGCGGATATGTGGGCAAGTATCCCCTAAAAGTACGAATTCTTAAAATCGGGGATAACTGACCTATTTATCCAGTCCATCACTGAGAGATCCAAGGGCTGCCCATCGTGGATCGCTCTGTTCGTGAGCATGTCCCTCGGGTAGGTTTTCCCACTTCTCGCCGCATTGTTGGCATAAACCTAAGCACTGCTCTGAACACAGTGGGTTGATGGGAAGTGCCAAAACTATCGCATCACGCAGTGGGATTTCTAAATCAATGTAATCACCTTGCATGAGTAACTCATCATCAACATCCAAATCATCAATTGCCTCTTGACTTGGTCGGCGCTTCTTTGAGCCCTTCGAACCTTTTTCATGATGAACTTCGTAGCGAAATAACTCTTGAAAACTTCTATCAATATCAATGGCGATGGGATCAAGACAACGGATGCACTCTCCCATAGCGGTGGCAAAAACATCTGCCGTTGCTAAAACTCCTTCAGTGACAGATTCCAATTTAAGATCAACTTCAATAACTTCACCTTCAGGAACACTGATTAGCTCCACGCCGAATGGTTCTGTTAAGTCAAAATCGATTGAATACTCTTTCATTTCACCTGCACGACGGGGTAATTCGTGAGTGTTCACCCGAAAGGGAGAAGGATCGCGTGTCATGCTCGTTAAAACTTTACTTATCGTCAGCTAGTTGAGATAAAACATCCTTATCGCCTGCACCGGCAAGTCTCTCGCGACCACGCGACACAGCATCAGATGTTTTGTTAAGAATTACTTCCAACGTTGCAAGTCGTGAGTCAATATATTTTTCAACTTCTTCGCGCTCTGCATCGGCTTCAAGGTGAGCATCATCCAAAATATGTTGTGCTTCTTCACGTGCTGCCGAAACAATGGCAGTTTGTTCGATCATTCTCGAAACTTCTTCACGAGCACTAGCGATTAGCGCTTCAGCACTAGTGCGACCTTCTTCAATGAGTGCATCTCGTGAAGAGATTATTTTTCGAGCTGCTTCTAAATCATTTGGAAGAGCGGCGCGGGCGCCATCAAGAATTTCAAGCATTTCGCCACGATGGAGAACACATGATGCTGATAACGGAACGCCACGTGCTTCTTCAACCATAGCAATGGCCGTTGTTAACTTCTCAATCGAATCCATGGATCACTTCCCTGCTACTCGACGTTTTAGTGCTTCGTTAACACTTGGCGGAACCATAGTGGAAACATCGCCACCGTAATGAGCTAATTCTTTCACAAGCGAGGATGATAAAAAGGAGTGAATGGGTGAAGTTGCCATAAACATAGTTTCAACACCAGAACCTTGAAGATTTACCTGCGCCATCTGTAATTCATATTCGAAATCTGTCACTGCACGCAGACCTTTAACAATTGACTGAATGGAGTTTGACTTGCAGTAATCGACGAGCAATCCACTCCAAGAATCAACTCGGACATTTGGGAACTTTTTTGTTACATCAGTAATCATCGCTATACGCTCTTCAACAGTGAACAAACTTGATTTAGTGCGATTTACCAAGACAGCAACAATTACTTCGTCGAAGTGATGGCCAGCGCGCTCGATAATATCCAAGTGCCCATATGTAATCGGATCAAAAGATCCCGGACAAACAGCGCGTCTCATAGGTCAAACGCTAGCAACGATTTCTTTGCTTATCCATTCTTCGCGTAATTAGCGTAATAAATACTCGCTTGCCCATATACCTTCGTACGAGAAGGCTCATATCCCTGGGGCCACACGGGTTGTGGCGACTTTGATGCTCGTTCAATTGCGATTACGGCGCCATCCTTAAAGAAATTATTTGCGTGAAGTTTTTCTAAAATTTGAGTTAATTCGTTATCTGCAAAATCATATGGCGGATCTACATAAATAAAGTGATATTGATTTTGGGGTGTGCCTTCAACAAATTTTTGTACTGACATATGAAACAAATGAAAATCCCCGACTGTTTGAGCCTTTTGTACAAGTGAAGAATTCGTGGCGATTGCCTTTGCTGCAGAATCATCTTTTTCTACACAATGCACTAATGAAGCCCCGCGTGAAAGTGCTTCTAGACCCATGGCGCCTGATCCTGAAAACAAATCCAAGACGTGTAATCCAAGAAAGTCACCAAATTCAGAAGTCAGTGTTGAAAAAATTGCTTCGCGAGCACGATCAGATGTTGGTCTAGTTGCTCCTGCAACGCTAGATAAGGAGCGTCCTTTTGCAACGCCGGCGATAATTCTCATTGCATCAACCCTTATCTATGAAGTCAGTTGCCGTGTCGGTTTCGAGCAATTTTAATTCATCATTTAATAACTTATATTCGGAGAGTTCTTGATCTTCCTGGATTAGTTTCTCCGCACTTTCGCGAGCACTTTCAATCAGCGCTTCATCTCGTAAAACTCGTAACAAGCGCAGATGAGAGCGAGTTCCAGATTGACTTGCACCTAAAACATCTCCCTCTCTTCGTTGTTCTAAATCAATTTTTGATAATTCAAAGCCATCCAGTGTTGAAGCCACTGCGTCTAAGCGAAACCTCGCAGGTGTTTCAGGCATTGAATTAGTCACCAGTAAACACAGGCCGGGAGAAGTTCCACGACCAATACGACCTCGAAGTTGATGTAACTGAGAAACACCAAATCGGTCAGCATCCATGATGACCATCACGGTTGCGTTCGGTACATCTACGCCTACTTCAATGACTGTTGTTGAAATAAGTACATCTAATTCGCCGGCTGAAAACGCTGACATTGTGGAGTCTTTAACATCACTAGACAAGCGACCATGTAAAGGAGCTACGCGCAGCCCTGAAAAGGCTCCGCTATGAAGCATTGGTCCTAACTCTTCTACGCTAGCAATTGATTGCGATTCGGTTCCGAAGAGGAAATCCATGTCAGCATCTTCATTATTGGTAGCACTTATTCGTGGTGCGACTACGTATGCCTGATGACCTTTCGCTACTTCTTCAGCAATTCGTTGCCACGCTCGTTCTAGATGTGCCGGCTTTTCGATCGCAGGAATCACATGAGTTGTTATTGGTTGTCGACCAAGTGGTAACTCACGCAGTGTTGAAACATCTAAGTCACCAAATACAGTCATTGCCACAGTTCGTGGAATTGGTGTAGCCGTCATTACTAACAAATGTGCAGGTGTATGCGCTTTGCTCTTGAGTGCATCACGTTGTTCAACACCAAATCTGTGTTGTTCGTCAACAACAATGAGTCCCAAATCATTAAAAACAATTGACTCGCCTAATAACGCATGTGTACCGATGACAATGCCAGCTGAACCACTGGCTGCTAGCGCAAGTGCTTCTTTACGAGCTGCAGCGCTCTGAGATCCTGTAACAAGAGTTACTTGTGTTGCTTTTTCATCGCCACCCAACATTCCGCCGTGTGCCAAATTTCCTAATAGTTTTGTAATTGTTCGAAGGTGCTGTGCCGCCAAAACTTCCGTGGGAGCAAGAAGTGCCGCCTGTCCCCCGTTATCAATCACCGTCAGCATTGCTCGCAATGCAACGATTGTTTTTCCCGAACCTACTTCGCCTTGAAGTAATCGGTGCATCGGGTGAGATTGCGCTAAATCAGATTCAATTTCGGCGCTTACTTCTTTCTGTCCAGCTGTTAATTCAAACGGAAGCAACTTATCGAATGCATCTAGCAATCCACTATTGACCCGAGGTCGCGCAATTGCATCGAGGGATCTCAGTGCGGCTTTTCTCTTGGCCAGAAGTAGTTGTAGCAAAAATGCTTCATCAAAAGTTAAGCGTTCGCGAGCAATTTCAGCGTGTTCTAAATCAGCTGGCTTGTGCAGTTGAACCAAAGCTTGGTGCAACGTCGGATAGCCATGTTTCTCGCGAATTTCATCAGGTAATAAATCTGGTACTTCATCTAGGCCTTCAATAGCTAAATCAATACATTGTGCGATCTTCCAAGATGGCATCTTTGATGCAGCTGGATAAACAGCTAAGAACTTTCCAGCGAATTCATCAACTGCGCTTTCAACATCATTTCCATCTGGGATTAGTTCATAATCTGGATGCGCTAATTGGCGTTTGCCTTTAAAGACACCAACTTTGCCCGCAAATAAGCCTTGCCGCCCCACCCGCAAATCTTTCTCTCGCCATGCTTGATTAAAAAATGTCAGCGAGAGTTTTGCTTTCCCATCGGTAACAATGACTTCGAAGATACTTCCTTTTCGGCCATGAAGCGGACGATTTGAAGCACTAAAAACTTCGGCAAGAATTGTGACTTCATCGCCTTCTTGCAAAGTGGAAATATCTGTTAACTCACCACGGACTGCATAACGGCGGGGATAGTGACGCAATAAATCTCCGACGCTCTTGATTCCAAAAGTAGTGTCTAAAACTTTCGATGTGCGGTCTCCTAGAACGCTGCTTACTTTGCTATCAAGGGAGGCCATGGCGACATTCTCCACTGTTTAAAGCTGTGGGGCATGTATTGGGCCAGGAAACCTAACGAGAAAGTTCTAGAGTCCTGCCAATTTCATGCCAACCTGAGTGGGTTATTACAACTAACGTTTTATGTGATGTGAATTCCAATATGCGTTTTTCAATTCGAAGAGCTAACTCCTCGTCCAAGTGCTCCGTTGGTTCATCAAGGATCAGGATTGGAGCCTTGGACAAAAGAACCCGAGCCAAACTTAAACGTTTGGCTTCACCGCCCGAAATATGTCTACCAAACTCTCCGATGACAGTATCGATTCCATCCGAACTCTCTGCGACTAAAGAGTTGAGTTCTACAAGGTTTAAAACTGCGAGGATTTGATCATCAGTAGCGCTCTGATCTGCAATCCTCAGGTTTTCTCGAATGGATGTGTTAAAAATATGGTTCGTTTGCAAATCAGCAACAATCAAGTTCTCAAGTCCGTCTAGTTCATATAACTCTGCACCATCGATTGAAATTGAACCCGAATACTTCAAAGCACCAACTAATCCCATTGCAAGTGTTGATTTTCCGCTACCGCTTCGACCGCTTATTCGAATCTTTTCACCATGCTCCAAATCCAACGTCACAGGTGTCATGAATTCTGCACCCCATGAAACGCGTGCATTTTTTAAGGCTAATCGAGGTTTGCTGCCCACGCTTTTTGCCAACTTGCGCGAGTGGATAACTGGAGAGTCCAAAATCGAATTGATTGAAGATTGAGCACGAAGCATCTTTCCAGCAGTAAATAAATTTGGATACCAGACCGTGATTGCTTCAAAAATAACTAAAGGTAAAAATATCAACATAGTGACAGAAACACTTGGTGCATTTTGATCGAATTTTAGGTGATAAGCCAAACTGGACAATAGATACAAAACTGCAGCTACGGTCATAGTCGCTGCAAGCTGAAGGTTTTTTACTCGAGCCGTTAAGCGTTTTTCATCAAGAAAAATCTGTTGCTCAATCAAATGAGTCCGCCTCAGTAACTCATCTGCATATCCATAAACTCTTGCTTCGGCATAGCCAAAAGATAACTCTGAAACTTTACTTGAATAAAGCGACTCATTCGCTTCAATAGTGCGGGCTCCGGATTCACACAATCTGCGTGATACGTATGGAATAGCAACTAGTAAAATTGCTGCGGCTGGAATAGTGATTAGCAAACTGCGGATATTCACCCACCACCCAAGTAATACTCCAGTAGTCAGTGCAATCCAAGCAGAAGCATAAGGAAGAGTTATGCGTAACTTGTACTCTTGGGCGCGTTCAACATCATCAACCAAACCTTTGACCATGGCTCCTGAATTTAAGTCCCGAGCAAGTGAAATTGGTTTCTGAATAATTCTCTCAAATAGATCCACTCTCAACTTTGTGAGAGTTGCAAACACTGCTTCATGGCTAATTACTCTTTCAAAATACCGCGCTACAGAGCGTGAAATCCCAAAGAAGCGCACCATGACAATTGCCACTGTCAATGTAAGTACTGGAGGATGCTCCGATGCCATCGTGATCAACCATCCACTTGAAATCATCAAACCTGTGCCGCCTATGAAGGCAAAGGCACCTAGCAGAATTGCCGTGGGCATAGTCATTGTTGCCAAAAATTTCTTCATTGATCAACTCGCATCATTTTAAGAGTTCTTTCATGATTCTCAACTAGAGAAAGTTCATGAGTGATGAAAAGAGCAATCGCTCCTTCTGCACTTCGCTTACGAAGAGCCGACATAACCAACCTTGCGCTCTCAGTATCTAAATCAGCGGTTGGTTCATCTGCGATGATGAAATCTGGTCTTTGAAATAAAGCACGCGCAACGGCGATTTTACGAATCTGCCCACCAGATAACTCGCTTGTGTTTTCGCCAGCCCCACCTATTAATGTTTCCAGCCCATCAGATAAATCGGTCATGTGTAAGCCAACTTCTCTGAGCAAGTTAATTATTGCTGCATCCTCAGCGTTTTTTTTGAGCAGAACAAACTGTTCGCGGATATTTCCAGGAGCCAAGTGAGGTGTTTGCGGTACGTAACCAATCGTTGGATGACTAGTAGATTCAAGTAGAGCATTAACAACTTTAAGAGCGAATGTGCTTTTTCCAGAACCAGATTCACCCACAATAAACAGAGAGGAACCTGGAAATAGCTCAGTAGGTGAAAGACGTGCTCGAACATGCTTTGAAATTTCACAATTCCACTCTTGCCAACGAATGAAATCAGCACCTACATCGATTAGGCCTGACTCATGAATTGATTCACGCTTTTTTATGACATCGATTTCCTTAACTGCTTCGGCACCATCTGCTGATGCATGAAATAACGCAGCGGCGTTTCTTAGCGGGAAATAAACCTCAGGGGCCAAGATTAAAACAGTCAAAGCACTCTTAAATGCGATTGTGTCATCAACTAAACGTAAGCCCACAACAACTGAAATAAGCGCAACGGAAATAGTGGCGCAAAGCTCCAAAGCGAAGGCTGATAGAAATGAAATTCTCAGCACTTTCATAGTTTCGCTGGTGTAGTCATCTCCCATCTTCTGAATACGTTGGGATTGATTTTTGGATCTACCAAATATTTTAAGAGTTACGAATCCGCGCAAAGAGTCTTCAAAGTAATTGGATAACGTTCCCAATGACTGCCATTTCTTGTTAACGGAATCAGCTGTGTACTTTCCGATTAAGGCACCAAAGAATGGGATGAGCGGAAGTGTCACTACCGCGATTACCGCAGAAAGTGGATCGAATACAGCAATTGTCACGATAACCAGAAGGGGTAGAACCATAGAAAAGAAAGTTTGAGGTATAAATCGGCCAAGATAAATGTCTAGGGAATTTAAGCCCTTGATTAGAAGCGTGCTGAGTTTGGTTGGTGATGTTTGATTAAAAGCACCGATATCGCTTGTTATCTCATTTCGTATTTCCTCTTTTATGGCACTTGTCTTCACGCTGCACCAGTATTCAAATCGAGATTGAAACACACTTCGGAAAATCCATAGGCAAGCTAAAGCAAAGATCTTTGTCGGTATTCCTTGCTGATTACCAATAATGCCAACAATGATTGTTGCAAGTAATATCGCATTAGCAATCACGATTGCCGCCCATACAAAGGCTGCGAAAAAACTTACGTACACAAGAGTGCGGCTACTGCTTCGTGATAGCAATAGCCGCAGATCTAGTGATTTCACAGATGCAGCGTGCGGCTTACTTCATCGAGAATGCCGCGTTCCGGGTTAACAATTTGCGAGGCACTGACGCGCTTTCGGAAAACCCAATAAGTCCAGCCTTGATATAAGAGCACAAGTGGGGTCATAACCACAGCAACAACTGTCATCACCTTAAGTGTGTAATCGGTGCTTGAGGCATTTGTAATTGTGAGATCAAATTGCGACCCCAGTGAACTTGGCATCACTCGTGGGTACAGGGCGAAGAAGAGCGTTGAAACAAAGGTAGCGATGGTCCCTGCTGAGAAAATGAATGCCCAGCCCTCGCGACCTTTGAAATTCATTGCAAGCCCTGCAACCCACAACAGCGCAACAACTACTGAGAGTAATAAAACAATTGAATCTATCTCTGGAAGCATCAAATTTGTCCAGACCAAGAATGCAACTGCAGCAACTGCAGCAACTAGACCAGCTTTCAGTGCTATCGCATTTGCACGTTCACGAATGGTTCCTGCAGTTTTTAGTGCAAGAAATACAGCTCCATGTGTGTAGAAAACCGAGAGTGTGACGACTCCGCCAAGAAGAGCATAAGGATTGAGCAAATTGAAGAAACCTCCAACGTACTCAATGGACCCTGATGAAGCTTTCTCTAGTGGAACTCCGCGCACGATATTTGCAAACGCAACGCCCCACAACAGTGCTGGAAGAGCGCTGCTGATCACGATGGCTACATCCCAGCGTTGACGCCACTGAGCTTTTCCGTACTTGCTACGGTATTCAAATGCCACTCCACGAATGATGAGAGCAACAAGTATTAAGAAAAGCGGCAAATAGAAACCGCTGAATAGCGTTGCATACCATTCTGGGAATGCGGCGAAAGTCGCACCACCAGCTACGAGCAACCACACCTCATTGCCATCCCACACTGGCCCTAGTGTTGTGAGAACAGCTCGACGATCTGCTTCATTCTTCGAGACAGTAGGAAGAAGCATTCCTACTCCAAAATCGAAGCCTTCTAGAACAAAATATCCAATCCATAAAACGGCAATTAAGAGAAACCATACGGTTTGAAATGTCATTTTCTTATCTCCCCTCTTAGTAAGAAGCTACGAGTTGTTTAGTGTCAGATCCACCGAGTTGTGGGTCTGCATAATCGACTTCATCGAATGGTCCTAAGTGGATCACTCGACGTATAAGTCCAAATTCGATGACTGCCAATGCACCGTACAAAATTGTGAAAACAATCATTGTGAATAAAACGGCGCCAGCAGAAACAACTTGGCTCACACCATCTGAGGTTCGTATTAAGCCAAACACCGCCCATGGTTGTCGTGCGGTCTCTGTGAAGATCCAACCGAATGAATTTGCAAGCAATGGCAAGAATGGCAGCGAAAGCATTGCTGGCTTAAACCAATTGCCAGAAGGCAAACCACCTTTACGCATTTGCCGTAAGGCAATAAGAGCAAAGAACAAGCCTATTGCGCCAAAACCAATCATTAATCTAAATGACCAATAAGCCAACGGAATATTTGGTTTGTAATTCCCCGGGCCATATTGAACTTCATACTTTGCTTGTAGATCATCGACGCCCTCAACGACGCCCTTGAAGTCTCCTGTTGACATGAATGAAAGCATCGAAGGCAATCCAATTTGGAAAACAGATCGTGATCCGTCAAGGCTGCCAACTGTGAGAAGTGAAAATGGAGCAGAGTCAGTTGTGCTGTAGAGAGCTTCCGCTGCTGCCATCTTCATTGGTTGTTGTTCGGTCATGATACGAGCGTTGATATCTCCCGTTATGCCCACGCCAACAAATGAAATAATCGTGACGATTAATCCTAATTTAAGAGTCGTCCGTGACATTTCGATGTCTTTCTTGCGCACAATCAATAGTGCTGAAATTCCAGCCATAAACGCCGCTGAAGTGAATGCTGCGAATGCAATTGTGTGTGTAAATGTTGCCAGTGCAGTGTTTTGAGTCAGTACTTTAACGATGTCTGTTAGCTCTGCGCGGCCCTTGATTTCGTTCAAAACGTAACCCACTGGATGTTGCATCCAGGCATTTGCTGCCAAAATAAAGTAAGCAGATAACAAAGTGCCAAAAGATGCTAGCCAAATCGATGCCAAATGAAGTTTCTTCGGCAATCTATCCCAGCCGAAAATCCATAATCCTAAGAATGTGCTCTCGAGGAAGAAGGCGAGTAAGCCTTCCATAGCAAGTGGAGCGCCAAAAATGTCTCCAACGAATCGTGAATAAGAAGACCAGTTCATTCCAAATTGGAACTCCTGAACAATTCCGGTGACTACACCGATTGCAAAGTTAATTAAAAATAATTTTCCAAAAAATTTAGTTGCTCGTAGATACTTTAAATTTCCATTTCTGTACCAAGCAGTTTGCAAGCCCGCTACCATAAATCCAAGTCCGATTGTTATCGGAACAAAGATAAAGTGGTAAACAGTTGTGATGGCGAATTGCCATCGGGCGAGATCTAACGAATTCATTTGATCACGTTCTCCGTTTCTGAGCTGCTCTACCAACTCACTTCTAATTCTGCGCTGATGCGCAGAACAACAAGTAGGAAAATCGTGTGGCAGCCCTCACCTTCACTTTTCTACGCTCAAATATCTGAGGGTCAGCACTACTACTTTTGCCAATTGGCGTGAAGGGATGGGCTCGCGCTAATCTTGCGCCCTGTAATTACGTATGAGGGAGTTCGGCAATGGCTGCAACATGTGACGTCTGTAAAAAGGGTCCAAGCTTTGGTAACAATGTTTCTCACTCACAGGTGAAGACTCGTCGTCGCTGGAATCCAAATATTCAACGTGTTCGTACACTCGTTGGCGGAACACCAAAGCGCCAAAACGTATGTACTTCATGCCTTAAGGCTGGAAAAGTTACTCGCTAATAGTTTTGGATTTAATTGAAATGGCGCCAGGGATCTGGCGCTTTTTTCATATCTAAAACATTTAGTCCAGAACCTTCAAGAACTCTTCCAATGCATATTCCAGGAAGATTTATACCCGTTGCCAAGAGAACGTGATCTTCTCCACCTGCCAAGACGAGATCCCACACATCACAACCAATGGCGTGCGCAACGGATGCTAGGTCTGCAAATCCCTCTGCCTTTTCAAACATCTTTGTATCGATTTCGAATCGAACTTGAGATGCTTGACTCAATTGCTCGGCCTGTTCTAGAAAAGAATCACTGATGTCGCACAGTGAGTGCGCGCTCTTAAAGCTTCGCATCAGAGTAGGTACTAACTCTGGACACTTGAATTGAGTAAGGGCGCGATCAAATACCTTTGATTCGGTGAGATTCCGAGAAAGCACTTCATAACCTGCGCGCGACCAACCAGGAAGCGCAGAAACATAAATTGAATCTCCAATTCGAGCACCGCTTCGCGTGATGTGTAATCGCGAAGAACCAATAGCGCTGATTGAAATCATGATTTGTTCGGCTCGAGATAAATCTCCACCTACAACTACAGCCCCTGATTTCGCCGCAGTATCAGCTATTCCTTGAGCGAGCTGCTTTATCCAGGAAAGTTCTTCATTGCCGGTCAGAGTTAGCGCAACAACTAAGTAGCGTGGATCGGCGCCCATCGCATAAATATCTGCAAGATTAGCAACGGTTACTTTCGAACCAATTTCGTAAGCAGTAGACCATTGACGTTTAAAATGTATATTTTCAATGGCCATATCTGTAGTTATTACTGAATGCTGATCAGTTGTTACTACAGCCGCATCGTCACCAATACCAACAATTACTTGCGGGTTACTCTTATTTGATTGCGAAAATATTGAGGTGATCTCAGAAATTACCAGCGCCTCATTGAAATTCATGCCTAAAGAATACTCATTGCTTCATTGGGTTCTGATGCGATAAGTTGACCCCAGAAGAGCAAAAGGAGTTACGCATGTCAGTTCAGGCATACATTTTGA
>CAFBMS010000036.1_pt1 | contig 11544 bp, 11 predicted proteins | sample 7269031 | NCBI WGS metagenome assembly CAFBMS01 (sample SAMEA6814072, study PRJEB35770) | uncultured Candidatus Planktophila sp. | biome: Freshwater; feature: Freshwater reservoir; material: water | place: Czech Republic | collected 2017-05-23 | depth 30m m
GGAACCGCCACCGCCACGTCCATCAGAAGTTCTATATGTTCCTGCACTGTGCCACGCCATGCGAATAAAAAATGGACCGTAGTGTCCATAATCTGCTGGCCACCACTCTTGTGATGTTGTCATTAATTTTTCTATGTCACGCTTTAATTCTTTCAGATTTACAGTTTTAAACTCTTTTGCGTAATTAAATTTTTTGTCCATGGGATCTGCAAGTGGTGAGTTGTGTTGCAGAATTTTCAGATCGAGTTGATCTGGCCACCAATCGCGGTTGTATTCACCTTCATCGGCCAACTTTGCCCCTGTGTATGGGCATTTTGCAGACTCTTCCATGGTGGACTCCCTTGCGTTGTGACTGGCTTAAGAATACTCAATTCTGTACAGAGCACTACTCGGAGTACTCTCGTACAGCAGGACATAGAGAGGTGATTGTGACGATTCTGGTAAAAAAATGGAGCCCTAGGGATGCTAAAAAGTGCATCGCTGTGCCGAGTGATTTGGACAATAAATATTCACGTGGGGTACTTGGTGTGATTACTGGCTCTGCTCAATATCCAGGAGCTGCTGTCCTAACAACATCGGCTGCTGCTGCAACGGGTGTTGGAATGATTCGCTTTTATTCATCGTCAGGATTGGCTCACTTAGTTTTGCATTCAACACCTTCTGTTGTTGTCTTTCCAGGAAATGTTTCAGCATGGTTAATTGGTTCTGGAATTGATTCACGGAAATTTTCTTCCTTTTCAACGTGGCTCCGCTATCGCCACTTCAAATCACTAAAAATTCAAGGTGTGCCAACATTGCTTGATGCTGGCGCACTGCACTTGGCAGGAAAACTAGACCAACCAACTCTTATCACTCCCCACAGCGGCGAGCTTGCTCGATTACTTTCTTCACGTGGAGTTTCGGTTACTTCCGAGGCTATTGAGGGAAATCCAAAGAAGTGGGTGACTTTGGCCGCAAAAACTTTAGGTGTCACCGTACTTCTAAAAGGGTCGCGAACATATGTTGCACAGGAAGATTTACTGATCGAATTACCTACTGCTACTTCGTGGCTTGCAACAGCTGGTACTGGCGATGTTCTGGCGGGAATTCTTGGTGCACTTGTAGCAACGAATTTTATTGAAATTCTGAATAACAAAAACAAATTGGCAGAACTTGCGGCAACCGCTGCCTATATTCATGCAACCGCTGCCAAAAACGCTTCACGCGGTGGGCCAATATCTGCAGAGTCAATAATCCCTGAAATTTCTGGAGCCATCACTCAATTACTCAAGTAATTGGACTTTCAAATAACACTATTTATTCATTCGTTCTACAGTCAAGCATGAGTATTTACTCTCTTGATTTTCCCTTACTTACTCATGTGCAACGAAATACCTTGCGGATGGTTGCTGAAGGATTGAGTAATTCAGAAATTGCGCGAATCAATTTTGTGAGCGAAAAAGCTGTTGAACAAATGGTCGGACGTATCGCTCACTCCTTTAATATCACGCAAGTACCCACGCGAAACATGCGTGTTCTGCTCACTCTTGCTTATCTCACAGGATCAGATGAGGTAGTTGCTTAACCTAATCGGGTATCGTCCGCGACGTGGATATTGATCTTGCTTCTCTTCGCTCTAGGTGGAATGAAGTCTTAGACCTACTCGAATCCCGAGATCGCATCGCATGGCTAGTCTTCTTTGATGCACGTTTAGCGTCGTTTGAAAATGACGTACTCACATTAGATTTCTCTGATGCCCGAAAATTTGCTTCGAGTCACGAATACGAAGCCGTGCGCCCTAAGCACAAAGAATCCTTAACTTCGGCAATTAAAGAAATACTCAAAATTGATGTTTCAATTAAAGAGCTGCAATGAAAAATAAAGTTGTAGTTATTGCCATTTCACTCTTTGCATTGTTTGCAAGTGATTTGCTCTCAGCGCATGCTGATGAAATTCCTGTCATCACTGACGCTGGCCCACTTGCACCAATTGAATTTAAAGGTCCAGGCTCACGCATTCACGGTGCGGATATAAGCAGATGGCAACATCCCAACAACAAGTTAATTAACTTTAAAAAGATGCGCGAAGCAGGAATAAACTTTGTCATGATCAAAGGATCAGATACAAAAGATGATTCTGACGCACTTGCCCGTAAGTGGTACAAGATTGATCGGGATGCGGCTCATGAGGCTGGCATCTATACGGGTTATTACCACTATGGAGTATTGCCGAATGTGCCAACGAAATCGCTAGTAATAAAAGATGCCCAGGCACAGGCACAAAAAGTTTTGTGGCGAATTGCATCCATTGGTGGTTTAACTGAAAAGGATTTACCGATTGCCCTGGATATTGAAAATAAGTGTGTGAAGCTGCGCTCTACCAAGACGTGTGAGAAATACGCATCCCGCAGTACCGTAACTACGTGGTCAGAAACTTTTTTAAAGATCATTAAAGAAAAAACAGGTCGTATGCCGATTCTTTATTCATATTCAAACTTTCTAGAAAGTTCAATGAAGCGCAGTACCGAGCTTTCTCAATATCCGCTTTGGCTTGCACAGTATGCAGTTGATCCTGGTGTGCCGACGAATCATCCCGGTCTTAAAAATGGTGGTTGCTATGTACATTCATGGACAGCTGCGAATTGCAAAGCACAGTGGACAATGTGGCAGTACACATCATGTGGAATAGCATCTAAATATGGTGTGCCCAGCAATCGTTTAGATCTCAATGTATTTAGAGGAACGCACGAAGCCTTCGCTGCATTGCGCCAAGGTTCGTGGACGCCTGAACCAGCTGATTTGATGCCGGTGGGTGAGCCTAGTGTTATGGCAATTAAATCTGTGGTCTTCAGTAATTCAAACCGGCCATTAGTTGTTGATGTTGATGTCATCAGACCGACACTTGAACCAGTTGTCACAGGTTCAGTAAAATTTGTGCAAGATCCTGCTAATCCAATGAATATTTCCCTGAAACAAACGGCATTGCGTGCAACCAGCGGGTCGTGGACATTATCTGTAGCTGGAATTCCTGCAGGTATCTGGAGCGGACAGATTGTTTATTACGATAATTCAGATACTCACGCGACATCATCGCTTCCAATTACTTTCACAATTGAACAAGCGCTCACTACACCGAAGCCTAAGCCAACGAAGAAACCGTCAAAAAAGCCTGTGACAAATGGTTGTAAGGGTCAGATCAAGAATTAAGCGCTTGCAAGTGCCTCTTCTATAGATGCAATTTCACTCTCCGCAATATCAAGGTAAGCGTTAACGGAATCTTTCTTTTGCTTTGGGGTCCATCCCAAAATTGGAGCAATAATGGTTGCTACATCATTAGCTAATTCCATTGCACTATTCGGCGCTTCAAAAGCCAAACGTGTGCGTCGGGAAATAACATCATCAATACTACGTGCGCCTTCATGGCTAGCTGCGTAGTAAATCTCAGCCTTTAGGTAAGGCAATCCTGCGGTAAATGGTTTTGCCAGTTTTGGATCATCCTCGATAATTTCAAGCACCTCGCTAATGAGTGAGCCGTAGCGATTCAGTAAATGCTCCACACTTTCAGTACTGAGTCCGCTCTCTTCTGCAATGCGCTCAGCTTGTTGAACCAAAGCAAAATAACCGTCGGCACCAACAATGGGCAATTTTTCAGTAACACTCTCAGGAATTATTCGGCGCAATTCGATACCAGCAAGATCAATTACGTCCTGTCCCATGACTCGGTACGTTGTGTATTTACCACCAGCAATACTGACAAATCCTGGTGCGCTTCGATCTACTGTGTGCTCGCGCGAAAGTTTCGTTGTCGATGAGTCTTTCTTATTTGCAACCAATGGACGCAAACCTGCATAAACACCTATAACATCTTCAATTTTAAGTTTTGGCTTTAAAACTTTATTTGCTTCCTTGATGATGTATTCAACATCTTCGCGTTCAGCTAGTGGCTCGCGCCGATCACCTGTGTATGGCGTATCCGTTGTTCCAACAATCCACTTATCCGCCCAGGGAATTAAGAAGAGCACAGAAAGTGCTGTTTTAAGAATTATTCCTTCAGTTGATTTTATTGCACTCTTCGGCAGAACAATATGAACACCTTTACTCATTGTGACGTTATAACCGGCTTTCAAACCAAAAGATTCATGAAGTTCATCGCTCCAGATTCCTGCGCACATCACCGTTGCAGTCGCTTTAATGGTGATGAGTTTTCCGCTTTCTGTGTCTCGCGCTTTCACACCAAGCACGCGCTTGCCATCTCTCACAAGTGAATCAACTTGGACATTGGTTGCAATAATTGCGCCATGGCGAGCAGCGGTTCGAGCAATCATCATCGTGTGTCGTGCATCGTCTACTTGTGCATCAAAGTATTTAATCGCGCCAGTAACAATATCTGGACGAAGTGATGGCGCAATCTCAGCGGTTTTTTTCTGACTTATGTGTTTATGTCCTGGCAACGCGCGCTGGAAACCGCGCAAAGCGTCATAAAGCGCAAGGCCTGCTCCTACGTATGTGCGTTCGCGCACTTTTTCATGGAGTGGATATAGAAATGCGAGTGGCTTAACTAAGTGAGGTGCTAACGATGAAACCATTAATTCACGTTCATGAAGTGCTTCGCGCACTAATTTAAAGTCATACTGTTCTAGATAACGCAAGCCACCATGAATAAGTTTGCTTGAGCGACTAGATGTTCCAGATGCAAGATCTGATGCGTCAACAAGGGCAACTTTTAATCCACGAGATGCCGCATCGAGTGCAGCACCAACTCCTGTGACTCCCCCACCGATTACTAAAACATCAAATGTGTTTGTGGCTAAGGATTTAAGCGCTGCTTCGCGTTGACTTGGGTCCAACTGCGATGAAAACAAGGCTCCAATCCTTTCTGTGAAATGTAATGTCTAGGTAGGCTAAGCGTAACCTGATAAGGAAAACAAAGATACTTATGACTTACATCGGCGCAGTGGATCAAGGAACGAGTAGTACTCGTTTCATGATTTTTGATGCCGATGCGCGCGTTATTGCATCGCACCAACTAGAACATGAACAAATGTTTCCGAATCCAGGATGGGTCGAACACGACGGTGCAGAGATATGGATGCGCACACAAGAAGTTATCGCAGGGGCTTTAAAAAAGGCTGACCTTGAATTAAGCGACTTAAAAGCAATCGGAATTACTAATCAGCGCGAAACAACAATTGCGTGGGATGTCACAAACGGAAAGCCTCTTCATAACGCTTTGGTCTGGCAGGACACACGCACCGCTGAATTTATGGACTCTCTGAAAGATTCGGATAAAGAGTTAATTATCGCGCGCACTGGCCTTGCAATTGCGCCTTATTTTTCTGCCAGCAAAATGAAATGGCTAATCGAAAATGTACCTGCAGTTGCAAATGCCATAAAGGCCGGAACTGCGCGCATCGGAACAATCGATTCGTGGTTACTTTGGAATTTATCTGGTGGAACTTTTGCAACTGATGTGACAAATGCGAGCCGTACCGCTCTGATGAAATTAGAAACACTGGATTGGGATCCAGAATTACTTTCACTCTTTGGAATTCCCCGAGAAGTTCTAGCTGATATCAAGCCAACTTCACATGTGTATGCCAACACACCAGAAGGTGTTCCTATTGCTGCCCTAGTTGGGGATCAACAAGGAGCCATGATCGGGCAAGCATGTTTTGAGGTTGGCGATTCAAAGACAACGTACGGGACGGGAAATTTTGCGTTACTAAATACTGGAACATCGATTGTGAGATCACAGCATGGGTTGCTCACAACTGTGTGCTACCAATTTGGTGATACTCCCCCTGTTTTTGCATTAGAAGGTGCAGTGGCAGTGACTGGGTCTGCGGTCCAATGGTTACGCGATCAAATCGGGATAATTTCATCTTCATCAGAAATTGAATCTCTTGCAAACAGTGTCAGCGATAACGGTGGCATTTATTTTGTTCCTGCATTTTCTGGGCTATATGCACCGTATTGGAGAAGTGATGCGCGTGGAGTCATTGTTGGACTCACTCGGGCCAGTACGAAAGCGCATCTTGCGCGCGCTGCTCTTGAAGCTATTGCTTATCAAACTCGCGATGTTTTAGATGCGATGTCGGCAGATAGCAAGGTTGCACTGAAATCAATGCGCGTTGATGGAGGAGCAAGTGCGAATAATTTATTGATGCAAATTCAATCAGATGTAATGGGAATCGAAATAATTCGTCCAGAGGTAATTGAAACGACAGCGCTAGGTGCTGCCTACGCTGCTGGTCTTGCAGTTGGGGTGTGGATATCACCAAATGAATTAAGAAATCAATGGCGCGAAGATCAACGTTGGAGTTCAACACAGAATCCCGATTTACGCGCAGAAAAATATGCGCAATGGAAGAAAGCAGTAAATCGCACGCTTAATTGGATAGAGTAGACACACTATGAGTCCGAAACTCGGCGCAGATGTAACGCGCACCGACCGTCCGCTCTCTGACGGTCGCACAATTCGTTATTACGATACACAAGGACAAGTACGCGCCGTTAGCGACAAGCGCGAAAAAGCAGATCAACCAGGAATCGGCGAACTCCGATTGGATCCACTGGTAAATGAATGGGTTGCGATGGCAGCACATCGACAAGGACGTGTATTTCTCCCTCCAAAAGAGTTGTGTCCGCTCTGTCCTTCTACGGGCGATAACCTGACGGAAGTTCCTGAAAACGATTTTGAAGTTGTTGTCTTTGATAATAAATCGCCATCGCTGCGTCCACCAATTGGTGATTGGGCGCTTCCAGATATGGCAGGACCCGATACAGATACCGGAAGTGCTGCTGGTAAGTGTGAAGTTATATGTTTTACGGCCGATCATGGACAAGCCTTTAAAGATTTAAGCACCGAACGTATTCGAGTCTTACTTGAAGCATGGATGGATCGCACACGAGAATTGTCACAAGAAAAATTCATTCAACACATAACACCCTTTGAAAATCGCGGTGAAGAAGTTGGTGTGACTCTTGCACATCCTCACGGACAGATCTATGCGTACTCTTATATTCCGCCAAAGGTTGCTCGTATGCTCGAGGTAGCAAAAAAACATAAAGAACGCACTGGCAAAGTTTTATTTGATGAAATTGTGGCGCGTGAGATCAAAGATGAAGAGCGCATTGTCGCTGAGAATAAACATTGGGTTGCCTACGTTCCGTACGCAGCTCGATACTCATTTGAAATTCATGTTGCGCCAAAAGTTTCAGTGGCTGACCTCAGTGAACTCTCACCAGAGGTTGCCGATGCATTTCCAGCAATTGCAAAAGAAGTTTTGCAGCGCCTAGATGGAGTCTTTGATATTCCAATGGCATATATCGCTGCGTGGCATCAAGCTCCAGTTCGAGAAGGTCGCGATTTACTGCGTTTACATTGGCAGATCACAAGTGTGCGCCGAGCACCTGGAAAACTTAAGTATTTAGCTGGTTCTGAATCTTCTATGGGCGCATTTATTATGGATTTACGTCCAGAACAATCTGCAGCACAATTGCGAGAAGTAAAGCTGAAGTAAATGAAAATCTTGATCACGGGAGGCGCCGGATACATCGGCTCTCATGCTGTTGAAATCCTTAAAAATGGCGGCCATGAAATTACAGTTCTTGATGATTGCAGTACTGGCCATGCTGATTCATTGCCACCGACGGTGCGCTTTATCCAAGGATCTCTGCTTGATTCAGAACTCGTTGTACGAGCACTTAAAGGATGCGATGCTGTCATTCACTTTGCCGGCAAATCATTGGTTGGCGAATCTGTAGAAAAACCTGACCTCTATCGTCAAATAAATGTCGCTGGAACTAAAGTCCTGCTCAGTGAAATGAATACTTTGGGCATAAAGAAAATTGTATTTTCATCATCTGCTGCAACATATGGTGAGCCAGAGTTATCTCCCGTATCCGAAAGTGCCCAATGTGCACCAACAAATCCTTACGGCGAAACTAAATTGGCAATCGAGCGCGAATTAACTTCTGCGGCGCTCACACAACACGTTGCCGCAATTTCTCTGCGTTATTTCAATGTAGCCGGGGCGCTTCAAACAGATCGTGGATGGCTTGCAGAACGCCACGATCCAGAAACTCACTTAATTCCGAATGCACTTAAGGCGACCTCCGAGTCACCTCTGCGTATTTTCGGACGGGATTGGAATACCCCAGATGGCACATGCATTCGTGATTACGTACATGTTGTAGATCTCATCGATGCGCACGCCAGAGCACTTCAGTATTTAAAAGCTTCTGAGCATCATATTTTTAACATTGGTTCTGGCAGCGGATATTCAGTGGCACAGGTTGTTGCAGCCGTCTCTCGTGTGAAAAATTCACCACTACCAACTATTGATGCACCAAGACGAGCTGGGGATCCTGCTGTATTAGTAGCCAACATTGATAAGGCAGAGATGCTCCTTAATTGGAGGCCGGTCCGTAATTTAGATCAGATGGTGGAAGATACTTTTAAAGCTAGTTAATGGGTTTAATTTCAATTACTTCAACGCCACCAATTGAACCAAGAATGTTTAAAAGATCTCGTGGATCATTGCCAGGAATAGCCACAGTCATATCGTCATAACCTTTTCCATCTTCTGATTTTGTAACTGTGAATTCACGAATATCTCCACCTGCAAAACCAATTGCTGATGCCAAGGCACCGAGTGAACCTGGTTGATCAGGTAGCGAAATAGACAAACGAAAGAGAGCCATGGCTAAAGATTAACCATTTGATGCCGTTTTGCCCAATTTAACTGAGTAAGTCTTAGTCCCGCCACCATTTGGCAAATCAACTGTGACAGAAATTGTTGTACCCGGTGCGTAAGAACGAATGCGAACTACTGCACTGACTTGATCGGTAACTCGTTGGCCACCAATTGATTTAATAACTGAACCTGCAGGAATTCCCGCAGTTTCAGCTCCTTCACCTGGTGTGAGTTTAAGAATTAAGGCACCGATTCCGGTGTAGGTATTATCAAAATACACACCCAGAAGTGGACGAGTAGAAGTATGTGAAGGTGTTGTAATTATTTCATCGATTACACGCTTTGCCTCTGTAATTGGAATTGCAAAACCTAGACCAATACTGCCGCTTGTTCCACCGGATGAAAGAGTGGCAATTGCAGAGTTAACACCGATTATATGTCCTTGCGCATTTACGAGCGCACCACCAGAGTTGCCAGGATTAATTGCAGCATCTGTTTGAATTGCATTCACAAAAGACTCTTGACCAACGTTTCCGGCAGATACTGGACGATTGAGAGCGGAGATAATTCCTGTGGTCACTGTAGAGGCTAAGCCAAGTGGTGATCCAATAGCCATGACAGGTTCGCCAACAACTAGTTTCGTAGAATCACCCAAGTTAAGGGCTGCAAGATTTCCCTTATTAATTTGTAGGACTGCAACGTCATAAGCCTTGTCGCGACCAACAATTTTGGCATCGATTTGATCTCCATTTGAAAATTCAACAGTAATTGTTCCAGTATCAGATGCAACTGCATCGATTACGTGGTTATTTGTAACGATGTATGACGAAGAAGCGGTTGACTGATAAACCCAACCCGATCCCGTGCCACCACTTGTTGCGGTTTCAACTGCAATAGAGACAACTGATGGAGTAACTGTTGCAGCAATATTTTTGATATCAAAGGCATTTGTGGTCAGTTCTAGTGCTGAACGTCCCTTTGCACACTTTCCATTGGGAGATAAATAGAGCGCTTTTGTTTTGTTATCGACACACGCTTTTACGCCGCCTGTGTTATTCATTTCAGCCACAGCGATTCCGCCTGCAAGGCTGGCACCAAGTACAAATGCAACAATAATTTTGATGCTTGTTTTATTCATTTACGCTTGAACAATCCAATCTTTTTTAATCGATACTGAAATTTTGTCTAATGGACGAAGAGGTGGTCCTGCAACGACCTTGCCGGAATCGAAAGGATCAAATGAGCCACCGTGGCATGGGCATACAAGTTTTTTACCAGCCTTGAGGTAATCAACTGTGCAGCCTTGGTGCGTACAAATTGCGGAGTACGCAAATACTCCACTCTTTGTGCGAAAGAGAAATGCGGGAGCACCGTTAGATACAATGAATTTCTGGGAAGAGCCGATAGGAAATTTCGAAGTTTTAACTATTTTTTTTGGTGATGCTGCAACTGCAACGTGAGTTCGTCCAAATAGGAGTGCGCCTGTCGCAAGTGTTACGCCTCGTAAAAATCCTCTGCGATTCATTATTCCTATTCCTCACCACTAAATGTTGGTCTGAGATTAACTAACCACTCTTAAAAAAGCCTGAGAAATTTCTGCTCCCTGACTTGGATTCGAACCAAGAACCTGCCGGTTAACAGCCGGCTGCTCTGCCATTGAGCTATCAGGGACTATTCGCTTTTCGCGAAGAGTGACGAGCGCACACTCTAGCGCACAGCCAAGGGGTGGTCTAAATCGAAAAGGCGCTACAGCCCGCCAAGAGCGAGATCGTGCAAGGTGCGCCGAGTACTTTCCAGGGCGACGAGTTGGGCAAAAGCCGCGTTATATTCCGCTTCATTTTCAACTGGGTTAAGTCTTTGCAAACTTGATTTGAGTTCTGCAATTGCGCGAGAGACGGATACTTCGCGTAATCGAGCGATGATACTGGCGACGTAGTGTTCTGTTATTTCGCCATCTGCGCGGATTGGTTCGACGTTTAACTCAGTAAATAGTGATTTCATATTTTCATTTGTAATTTTATCTATTGTAAGCGCTGCATTATCTGGCGCCATTTGATCAATCACAGCGCGAAGTTCTTGGTAGGCAGGATGCGTAAAAGCATTTACCTCTAACTGATTAAATGATTGGCAGAGTGCCGGCGCCTGAACACGTGCTTTTAAAACTTCGCGTTCCAAAATCAACCGCGGCTCTTGCGGATCGGGACGCCACTCTTGCGGCACAACTTCTGGAGCAGTTGGGTCTACGTTTACTTGCGGGGTTTTCTTCATCGCTGTAGCAACCGCAGCAGAAACTTGTTCTACTTCAACACCGAGCCAACCTGCAAGAGATCTTGAATATTCTGGACGCAAAGACTTGTCTCTGATTTGTGCGACAAGTGGCGCAGCAGCATTGAGTGCACTGATGCGACCTTCGGGAGTCGTCAATGTGTATCTTGCTAACTCCGCGCGGATTGCAAACTCAAATAATGGAACTCGACGAGCAATTAAATCTCGTAACGCTGCATCACCTTTATTTTGTCGCAGATCGCAAGGGTCTAGCCCATCTGGTTCGACAGCAACAAAAGTTTGTGTAACAAATTTTTGATCATCACTAAAAGCGCGAAGTGCAGCTTTTTGGCCTGCTGCATCACCATCGAATGTAAAGATAACTTCTCCGCGAAATGCGTCATCATCCATTAATAATCTGCGCAAAATTCGGATGTGGTCTGCGCCAAATGCCGTACCGCACGTTGCAACAGCAGTTGTAATTCCGGCCAAGTGTGCAGCCATTACATCTGTATAGCCTTCCACGATGACTGCTTGGCGCTTCTTTGCAATCTCTTTCTTCGCCATATCTAAACCATAAAGAATTTGGCTCTTTTTGTAGA
>CAFBMS010000037.1_pt1 | contig 10789 bp, 11 predicted proteins | sample 7269031 | NCBI WGS metagenome assembly CAFBMS01 (sample SAMEA6814072, study PRJEB35770) | uncultured Candidatus Planktophila sp. | biome: Freshwater; feature: Freshwater reservoir; material: water | place: Czech Republic | collected 2017-05-23 | depth 30m m
AACATCTACAACTGGGCGACCAATAACTAGGACTGTGTGCTCGCGAGCTGCCTTGCCATAGAACTCTGGCAGAGCTGAATTAATCGCTTCATCCATCACAGTTCCGCGACCGACTCGTTGATCGATCATTGATGCAGGAATTTTTCCCTTACGAAATCCAGGAATGTTTACTTGTGATGCTACTTTCTTATAAGCATCAGCAACATGTTGTGTGAGTTCTGAATAAGGAACTTCAATGTCTAAGCGAACACGGGTTGGAGAAAGTGTTTCTACCGTGCTCTTCACAAAGACTCCTTTTATATAAGTTTTATAAGAAAGTTAAAGATTATGGTCGGGGCGGGGAGATTCGAACTCCCGATCTCCTGCTCCCAAAGCAGGCGCGCTAGCCACTACGCTACGCCCCGAGGCGCAAGTGGTGAGTCTAGAGGAGATTTTCACCCTTGCTAACCGAGGCTATAAAGTTAGCCTCGATTCGGTAACCGTACTGCAGCAGAGGTAACCTAAGCCCAGCACGAAAACTGCATCAAATATGCGGGTGTAGCTCAATGGTAGAGCCCCAGCCTTCCAAGCTGGCCATGCCGGTTCGATCCCGGTCACCCGCTCCATAGTTTTATTAAGTAATGGAACCAACTTCGGTTAACGAGAAGTAACCGCTTAAAGTCAAAGATGTAGCCAGGTCATCGGTGGCGGTCACGGTTGCATACAAATTAAAAGTGTCTACTACCAGGGTTCCATCTATCACGAGCTCTGCAGAAATATTTTGTGTAATTCTAGTTCCAACGTTAAAACTTTTTCCAGTGGAAACAAAATAAGCAGTAGTAATCGGTATGACGCCTGCCGTTGATGTAATTCGGAGAATTAAAGTTGTCAGAATATCTTCATAACTGGAATGCACACCAGAAATTACTAAGTGCATTAAATATTTTTTGCCAGCTAACATTCCTCCAAAGTTATGTGATTGCGCACCCGCCCCCGCGGTCCCAGTTAGCGGATTTATAAAAGTAAAGACTCCAACGGTTGCAGATGTTATGCCGCTTGCTCCTGCAGTTCCGCCACCTACCGCTGAATTGGTAATTGTTTTTCCATCTACACCTGCAACTCCGGCGTTACCGGCTTTGCCATCAGTTCCTGCAGTGCCGCGCAATGAAATCGGAAGTGGCCACGCATTCTTTTTCTTTGGTCCATAGATATTTAAATTCTTTGTATCAATGTAGAAATCGCCATTAATACCAATGGTTTTAGATGGTGCACCAGTGCCATTGAGAATTGTGTTCGGAATTGAATTCGCTGTTCTGCCTGCAGACTTTAACTTGGAGACGGATTTCGTGGCTGCAAAACCTGGCTGAACAGCGAAAAGTGTGAGTGCGCAAAATATGGCAACTAGTCGGATTTTTGAACTTGAACGTGTCATGTTCTTCCTTCTTCTGTTGCTCCCATTCTCTGCTCGTAGGCGCTAGCGAGGAATAGGGCTAGACCGATAGAGCGTCTCTTACTTGGGACACCGCGAGCGTAAAAAATTCACAAGAAGCGCACAGGGTTCTCGGCTATCTTTTTCAACATGTAGGGGTTTATTACTACTAGTTAATGACGTGGGGTCATTAACACAGTTCTTACGGGACGAAAGGGCATTAATGTCAAAGAGAAAAATTGCAACTGTTGTATTAACAACTGTTGCACTCACAGCCGGTAGTTTCGGAGTTGCTAATGCTGCTTCAAAAACTTCACGGACAGTTGTTACTAAATCAGTGACAAAATTTGCTCAATCAGGTTCTAATGCACGCAAAATGGGTGCACCAGCTGCTGCACTAGATGGCATCCTGTCTGGATTAGTTACTAAGGGCACTATCACTCAGGTTCAAGCAGATGCAATTAAGGCAGCCGTAAACGCTGCAGTTGAAACAGCAAATGCAAATCGTCCTCCAAAGGCGATGGGACCAGATCGTGCTGCGAAAGATGCATTGATCTCTTCGACACTAGGTATCGATTCAGCAACAATTAAGTCACGATTGAAAGCGGGAGAAACTCTTGCTGCAATCGCTGGTGACAAGAAAGATGCATTGATTGCTGCTCTCGTTGCTGAACACACAAGAAAGATTGATGAGAAAGTTACAGCTGGAAAAATAACTTCAGCACAAGCCACAACTTTGAAGGCTGGCCTTGTTTCGCGAGTAACGGAAGAAATTAGCGAAGTAAAGAGCAAGCATGGTCATGGTGGACCTATGGGAGCGCCAGCTCCGCTAGGTGCTCCTACAACCTAAAATTCGTACCTCCTCCTTACGGGTAGAAAGACCCGCTACTAAGAAATTAGTGGCGGGTCTTTCATTTTCTACCTTTTCGCGTGAGAGTATTTCGCCATGCGAGTACACATTGGTAGTGATCATGCTGGACTTGAATTAAAGAATTCACTTGTGGAACACCTAAAAAGTTCCGGACATGACGTTGTAGATCACGGGCCGCATGAATATGACGCACTCGATGATTACCCAGTCTTTTGTATTCCAGCGGCGCAAGGCGTTGCAAGTGAGACCGGTTCCTTCGGAATCGTTTTGGGTGGATCCGGAAACGGCGAACAAATGGCGGCGAATAAAGTTAAGGGAATTCGCGCAGCTCTTGTATGGAGTGTTGAGACTGCAAAATTGGCTCGCGAACATAATGATGCCAATGTCATCGCTATCGGAGGACGCATGCACCCGATTGAAGTGTGCAAAGAGCTCATCGATGTTTTTCTAGCGACACCTTTTAGTAATGATGAACGACATATCCGTCGCATCGGCCAGGTTTCAAACTTTGAAAGTAAAGGTTCAATTTAGTCTTTTGCGACGTAATGAAAATCGCTAACGCGGTGATCTTTAGCTAACCCTTTGCCCTCAAATTTTGTGTACGGACGCCAATCTGGGCGTGGTACTTCTCCCCCGGTAAAAAGTGGCGAGTTAGCGAAAACTGTTTGGATGGATTCTGCGTAAGGAACCCAATCAGTAGCAATGTTTATATAACCACCAATTCTAAGTTTTCGATGAATCAGAGCAAGAAATTCTGAGTTAACGATTCGTCGTTTGTTGTGTTTCATCTTTGGCCATGGATCTGGGAAGAATAGATGAAATCCACTAACGCAACTATCTGCAAACATTGTTTCAAGGATCTCAATGGCGTCACCCTCAATGATGCGCACATTTGTTAACTCATGTTCTTCGATCAATGACAGAAGTTTTCCTATTCCGGGTGGATGAACTTCGATCGCGACATACCCATTATTCGGATGAGCTTTTGCTATCTCTGCGGTGGCATCACCCATACCAAATCCGATTTCAACAATTACTTCATCCGCTGTTGGAAATAATGCATCTACGTCAATCGGAGTACCTACGGCAATACCAAATTGGTCCCACGAGCGAATCAGGGCAGCATTTTGTGCTCTGGTCATCCGCTTTCCACGTAATCGAAAGCTCTTGATCCCAGAATTCTGAGTTTCGTCTCGTTTCACTAGGTAACTCTTACATGATTAGATATCAACCTGAAATCACACACGATAATCAATATGAGGAGTTCTAGTGCCTGGAAAAAATCTGACCCGCGACGAAGCCGCTACACGCTCGACTCTGGTCAAAACCCATAGTTATCGAATTGAATTAGATCTGATTTCAAGTGCTGAAACATTTGTCACAAAGACCACGATTAAATTTTCTGGACTTAAGCCAGGGCAATCCACATTTATTGACGCTGTCGGAAAGCGCGTAATCGCAGCAACTCTGAACGGTGTTGCCTTTGATGTAAAGGATTACGACGGGCAATCGATTCTCCTTCCAGCACTTGCTGCAGAAAATGAACTGTTTCTAGAAATCGAAGCACCATATTCAAATACCGGAGAAGGTTTACACCGCTTTGTTGATCCCGCCGATAACGAGGTTTACCTTTACACCCAATTTGAAACAGGCGATGCACGGCAGATGTATGCGTGTTTTGATCAACCAGATCAAAAAGCGACTTTTACGATCAGTGCAATTACTCCAAAGCACTGGGAAGTAATTTCTAATTACGACGTAGATTCAGTCACAGATGTCGGTACAGATTCAAAACTTACACAATTCAAAGAATCACAAGTTATTTCAACATATGTCACTGCAATCGTGGCTGGCGCTTATCAACATGTACATGATGAATATGTGGGAGAAAAAACTATTCCGCTCGGTATTTATGCCCGTAAATCCTTCTTTCAGTATGTCGATGCCGAAAACATTTTTAAAGTCACAAAACAAGGCTTTGCTTACTTTGAAAAAACTTTCGGCCTGGCATATCCATTTGGCAAATACGATCAGCTAGCAGTTGCTGAATACAACTGGGGTGCAATGGAAAATGTTGGCTGCGTTACTTTCCACGAAGATGTATTGATCTTTAGAAGCAAGGTAACCGAGAGCGCACGTTTGGGTCGTGCAAGCACAATTCTTCACGAAATGGCGCACATGTGGTTTGGCGATTTGGTCACCATGAAATGGTGGGAAGACTTGTGGCTCAATGAATCATTTGCTGAATGGGCTTCGTACATGGCAACGAGTGAAGCAACGCAATACACACATGCGTGGACAGAGTTCAATGCCCTTCGTAAGAACTGGGCATATCGCCAAGATCAACTGTCAACCACTCACCCAATTGCAACAGAGATGAAAGATCTCGAAGATGTTAAGACAAATTTCGACGGAATTTCCTATGCAAAAGGTGCATCAGTTCTTCAGCAATTAGTCGAGCACGTGGGGCGTGAAAACTTCATTAAGGGTCTACGTATTTATTTCACAAAGCACGCGTTTAAAAACACAACTCTTAATGACCTGATGGTTGAGCTAGAAGCCACAAGTGGGCGCGATCTCAAACCATGGGCTGCGACATGGTTACAGACTGCAGGTGTAAACACATTGCGCCCTGAGATTGAAATTGAATCAGGAAAGTATAAGAAATTAGCAATCAAACAAGAAGCACCAACTATGCCCGTTGGCTCAAAAGAACTGCGTCCGCATCGTTTGCGCATTGCTCTCTTTGATATTTCTGGCACCGAACTCGTAAAGCGAAAGAGCGTGCCACTCGATGTTGCTGGAGCGCTAACTGAAGTCACCGAATTAAAGGGCGAAAAAGAAGCTGATCTTGTTTTGATCAATGATGGCGATTTGTCTTATGCAAAACTTCGCTTTGATGATCGCTCAATTGCGACGTTGAAATCTCACTTGGGTGGTCTCAATGAACCTCTTGCCCGTGCACTCATCTGGGCGTCACTCTGGGATTCAGTAAGAGATGGCGAACTCAGTACAACTGATTACATTGCCATAGCACTCAATGCTCTTGGAACAGAGACGGATATTTCCATAGTCTCTGCGACTACTACCAACATTACGACCGCAATTTGGCAATATGCATCGCCTGCTCATCGTGATGCGCTACGAGCAACTGTTTCCGATTCACTCAGTAAATTCCTTAAAGCATCAACTGCAGGAAGTGATCACCAACTGGCATTTGCACGTGGGTTCGCCGAGTCTGCAGCAACACCAGAGCAGAGCAAAGAAATTTTAGAAATACTTAATGGCTCAATAAAAGGTTTAACTGTTGATGCTGAGATTCGATGGCACTTTGTTATCTGCGCAGTAAAGCGAGGATTACTAGGGTCCGCAGAAATTGATGCTGAACTAGCAAAAGATAACACCGCTCATGGAAAGCAATATGGAGCACTTGCTCATGCTGCAATCCCAACAGCTGCGGCAAAGCAAAAGGCATTCAAGAGCGTTACCGAAGAAACTTTAAGTAACACAATCCACTCTTATACATGCCGTGGATTTAACGTTGCAATGCAATCTGAATTATTGACACCATTTATCGATCAATACTTCTTGATGTTAATTGATCTTTGGAACACAAAGGGTTATGAAATCGCTGAAACGACTGCGACCATGCTATTTCCCGGATTCAATGTTTCGGATACTACATTGGCCAAAGCTCAGAATTGGCTCGATGTCACCGGCAAAGATGCACCCGGTGCTCTTCGTCGTGTGATTATTGAAGGTCGCGATGCGCTTGCACGATCATTGCGTGCACAAAAGAAAGATGCCTAATTACTCGATGTGAGTAATTACTGATTTCGAACTCTTCTTGCGCTGAGCTGTACCTACGTAAGCGATGAGTGAAATCACCAAAAAGAGCGCTGTTGGAACCAGTAAAAAAGTAATGACGGTTTCAAGCGCGCTTAACGCTTGTCCTGGAATCGTGCCATCTTCCTGATTTATCATGTTCATAAGTCTAAGTTACTTAGGCAGTTGCTGCTGCCACTCCAAATGGTTCGAGGTAAGGCAACCACGTCTTATCAGTTCGCCCAGTGCCAAGAATTCTCCACGCAGCACCGATTGGTTCCCGCGGAAGTGTCCGCAAACGCCAACCCAAATCCTTAAGTGGCTTGTCAGCTTTCAAATGATTGCAGCGATGACAAGCAGAAACTACGTTCTCCCAATTATGCGCGCCTCCACGACTTCGAGGAATCACGTGATCAATCGAAGTTGCAGGCGCTGCGCAATAAACACATCGTCCTCCGTCTCGAGCAAAAATTGCTCGTCGTGAAAGTGGAACAGAGTGGCGATAAGGAATGCGGACAAATTTATTTAATCTAATTACAGATGGGAGTGCAATTTCACCAGATGAGTAACGCAAAACTGTTCCGGAATCTTCAACCATTGTTGCCCGAGAATTCAGGCAAAGAATGAGAGCACGGCGATCTGTAATAACACCCAGTGGTTCGTAGGTGGCATTTAAGACCAAGGTCCGCAACATTTTTACTCCGATTCTCAGCACGTGGCTCGCACCGATTGCTGTATCTTGCCTCAAAAGTTGCCTGCTATGGGGTATTTCCAAGCAAATTTTTCATGTCAATTTCGTTAGAGTGTGATTCATGAGCGAGAAATTGCAGCAAATCTGGGATTGGTTTAGTGGCTCCCCCTTGCGCATTTTGCTCGTGATCGCTGGTGCTCTTTTCACCCAATATTTTGGTGGCCGTGCAATAAATCGTGCAATGACTCGCTTGGCATCGGCTGATTTAATTCCAGGCCCAACAAATACAGTGACGCGACAAAAAGAACGTGCGCGCACGACAGGAACAGTTTTATCAAGCACATTAAACGCAGTCATTTGGGTACTAGCTATTGCAATGATTCTTGGTGAATTCGGATTTAACTTGGGACCAATTATTGCATCTGCTGGAATCATTGGTGTGGCACTCGGACTAGGTGCACAGACTTTGGTGAGAGATATTCTCTCAGGAATTTTTATGCTTATTGAAGATCAATACGGAGTTGGCGACAAGGTTGATGTTCTTGAAATAAAAGGCACTGTCGAAAAAGTTGGTTTAAGAATTACAACAGTTCGCGACACCAATGGAACGCTGTGGTACTTGCGAAATGGTGAAATATTAAAAGTTGGAAATCTTTCTCAATCTGGTTGATTAACCATGGCGTTTGCTGCCATTTCAAGATATTCCCACAATTGAGTCTTTAACTCTTCGCGGATTTTTAGGTCAGCAACAGCATCTCTCATACATGCCAACCATTCATCCCGAGCTTTCGTATCAATATGAAACTCAGCGTGACGCATCCGAAGACGTGGGTGACCACGCTCTTCTGTATAAGTCGTTGGACCGCCCCAATATTGTTCTAGAAACATTTTCAAACGCTGCGCTGCGCCATGTAAATCATCTTTGGGATACATCGGCGCGATTACTGGGTTAATTGAAACCAGTGCATAAAAGTGAGAAACAAGTTGCTCAAAAGCTTCACTGCCTATTTCATCGTACAGAGTGCTCATGAAGTAATTGCCTCGCGAGATAGCCCTTTAGCAATTTGCAGAACAAAATATGAAGTAATCAAACACATAAGTCCGCTGATATAAAAAGCAATTGCATAATCTCCGAAGTGCACACGCAGTACGGCTGCGCCAAAGGCGGCAATAGATCCTCCTACTTGGTGAGCTGCAAATACCCAGCCATAAATAACTGTTGCACGCTCAGGTCCCAAAATTGTCCTGCAGAGCATGATTGTTGGTGGGACTGTGGCTACCCAATCAAGGCCGTAGAAAATTACAAACACTAAAGTTGAAGGGTGAACACTCGCAAACAGAATGGATGGAAGTAAGAAGAGTGAAAGTCCGCGTAATCCATAATAGAAAAAAAGTAATTTTCTAGGATCGTATCTATCAGTGAGCCAACCCGAAGCAATAGTGCCAACTAGATCAAAAACACCAACAAGTGCCAATAATGAGGCGGCCACAGTTGTTCCCATACCGTGATCATGTGCTGCAGGAATGAAGTGAGTTCCAATTAATCCACTCGTTGATAAACCACAGACAAAGAACGAGCCAACTAGATACCAGAAATCCTTTTGCTTACTTGCTTGTCTCAAAGTATCAATTGCAAGTGCGCCAGCTTTCATTGAATTTTTCTCAGGTGCAATCCAGTTATCTGGTGCTCCGTAGGGAAGTACACCAGCATCTGCTGGTTTCTCTTTTAAGAAGAGCCAAATTATCGGCACAAGTGCAATAGAAACGATCGCAATGGTTGATGAAACGCTCTGCCAACCACTCGCCTTGGCCATATATGAAAGTCCAGGTAAGAAAATTAACTGCCCCGTTGCAGAGCTAGCAGTTAATACGCCAATTACGATTCCGCGTTTTTGAACGAACCAACGGTTTGCAACTGTTGCAGCAAAGACCAAGGCTAGAGAACCTGTACTTGCGCCAACAACAAAGCCCCACAGAGCGATTAACTGCCAAGGAGCAGACATAAACATTGTTAGCACCGAACCGATACTGACGGCAGTAAGTGCGGACATCACAACTCTGCGAATACCAAAACGTTCCATGAGCGCTGCAGCAAATGGTGCAACCATTCCGTACACAAGTACATTAATTGCTATTGCTAAGGAGATTTGTTCGCGGCCCCAACCAAATGCATCTTCGAGAGGAATAATCAGTACTGATGATGCGCTTCGAAACCCTGCTGCAGTTACAAGGGTAAGAAATGTAACTCCTGCAGCAAACCAAGCTGGATGGAGAAACTTTTTCTTATTCAATTACTTTGCTTCCTCAAGGTATTCGCTCAAGAACTCACGCTCTTCAGCACTGAGCGGTCGAGATCTCTTAGTTTCTAATGAAACAGCCACTTGTGTTGTCTTAGCACGTGCTCGAATTACGCCCTCATGAATAATTTCGTATTCCATTTCAAAAGATGAGTTGCCAATACGAGTGATCCAAATCTGACATTCGACTTCCATGCCACCGTCATAAATCGGTTCGATGTAATCAATTTCTGCCCTAGCCACAACCATGTCAGCAAGAAGCGGGCTCTTGCCTGCTTTTTGTCGGGAAAGCCAAGTGAAGTCAGCACGCGCTTCTTGTACATACGTTAAGTACACAGCGTTATTGATATGACCAAAGGCATCGAGGTCATCCCAACGAATGTGTACCTTTGAAGTGTGGCGCATTAACGAGTGAGTTTTCTATATGTAACGCGGTGCGGTCGAGCTGCATCGACACCTAAGCGTTCGATCTTATTCTTTTCATAGGATTCAAAGTTTCCTTCAAACCAGAACCACTTTGAATCACCCTCGTAAGCCAAAATGTGAGTTGTGATGCGGTCCAAGAACCAACGATCGTGCGAGATGACGACGGCGCAGCCAGGAAATTCAAGGAGTGCGTTTTCGAGTGAACCAAGTGTTTCAACATCTAAGTCATTCGTTGGTTCATCTAGTAGCAACAAGTTGCCACCTAATTTAAGGGTTAGTGCAAGATTTAAACGGTTTCTTTCACCGCCTGATAAAACTCCAGCAGCCTTTTGTTGATCTGGACCTTTAAAACCGAAAGCAGAGACATATGCACGAGATGGCATTTCAACTTGTCCAACCTTGATGAAATCCAAACCATCGGAGACAACTTCCCAGAGAGATTTCTTTGGATCAATTCCACCGCGTGATTGATCGACGTAAGCAATCTTTACTGTTTCACCAACTTTCACGGAGCCACTATCTGGCGTTTCCATACCTAAAATCGTTTTAAAGAGAGTTGTTTTACCAGCACCGTTTGGACCAATTACTCCGACGATTCCGTTACGTGGCAGAGTAAAAGAAAGATCATCAATTAATAGGCGATCGCCAAATCCTTTAGATAAGTGTTCAACTTCTACAACAACATTTCCAAGACGTGGACCCGGTGGAATCTGAATTTCTTCAAAGTCGAGTTTGCGCATCTTGTCTGCTTCAGCTGCCATCTCTTCGTAGCGAGCAAGACGTGCTTTGGATTTTGTCTGACGTCCCTTTGCATTTTGGCGAACCCAATCGAGTTCTTCTGCCAATCGCTTTGCGCGCTTTGCATCTTTCTGGCCTTCAACCTTAAGACGTGCAGACTTAGTTTCAAGATAAGTCGTGTAATTGCCTTCGTATGGATATGCACGACCACGATCGAGTTCGAGAATCCATTGTGCAACGTTGTCCAAGAAGTATCTATCGTGAGTAATCGCTACGACGGCGCCTGGGTACTTGTTTAGGTGTTGTTCGAGCCACAAAACAGATTCGGCATCTAAGTGGTTTGTTGGTTCATCCAGCAACAACAAATCAGGTGCTTGCAATAACAACTTACATAAAGCAACGCGGCGCTTTTCTCCACCCGATAAAACCTTTACATCAGCATCTGGCGCAGGACAGCGAAGTGCATCCATCGCTTGTTCAAGTTGTGAATCTAAATCCCATGCGTTGCGGTGATCTAGTTGTTCTTGAAGTGT
>CAFBMS010000038.1_pt1 | contig 10423 bp, 10 predicted proteins | sample 7269031 | NCBI WGS metagenome assembly CAFBMS01 (sample SAMEA6814072, study PRJEB35770) | uncultured Candidatus Planktophila sp. | biome: Freshwater; feature: Freshwater reservoir; material: water | place: Czech Republic | collected 2017-05-23 | depth 30m m
CGTGCCAGTAGTAAGTGAAGGACCCGCTTCTCTCTTCGCGCAACTCAAAGGTTTTTGGCTCACCTTTCGCACCATGTTTAAGAAAACACTTACTGTCGAATATCCAGAAGTTAAGGCTCCAACCCAAGAACGTTTTCATGGCCGCCACCAACTTAATCGCCACCCAGATGGTTTAGAAAAATGCATTGGTTGTGAGCTCTGTGCGTGGGCATGTCCAGCGGATGCTATTTATGTAGAAGGAGCTGATAACACCGATGAAAACCGAATGTCTCCAGGAGAGCGTTACGGCAAGGTGTATCAAATTAATTACTTGCGATGCGTTTTCTGTGGTCTGTGTATAGAAGCATGCCCAACTCGCGCACTTACAATGACAAATGAATATGAACTTGCAGATGACTCTCGTTCAAATTTAATCTTCGAAAAAGAAGATTTATTAGCACCTCTTCGTTCCGGGATGTTGATGCCACCACATCCAATGTATCCAGAAGCAGATCATCACACTTATTACCGAGGAGAAGTTCCAGAAGCTCACCCATCGCAAGAGGTGAAAAAGTAATGCCAGAGTCAATTCTATTTTGGATTATGGCGCCGCTGGCAGTGCTAGCAGCCCTTGGAATGCTTCTTGTTAAGAAAGCAGTTCACTCTGCACTCTTACTTGCTTGGGTAATGATCACTCTTGCATTTTTCTATATTGCTCAGGGTGCACTTTTCTTGGGAATTGTTCAGGTTGTTGTTTACACCGGCGCAGTAATGATGCTCTTCCTGTTTATTTTAATGCTCGTTGGTGTTGATGCATCTGACTCACTCACAGAAACAATTCGCGGATTACGCCCTATTGCGATTACTGCAGCCCTTGGTTTTGGTGGATTAATGGTTTCTCTCATCGGTCGAGCATCACTTGGCCGCGAGCCAATCGGATTAGAAACAGCAAACGCTGCTGGAAATGTTCAAGGATTAGCGCAACTTCTTTTTTCAACATATGTCTGGCCATTTGAAGTTGTATCTGCACTCTTAATTACTGCAGCTCTAGGAGCAATGGTTCTTGCGCATCATCAACGTGAAGTCGCCAGACCAACACAACGCGAACTCTCTGAACAACGTTTTCGTTCAGGTTCACTAGCAACAGCTGCCGGTTTACCTGGCCCAGGAGTTTTTGCTCGACACAACGCTGTGGATGTTCCTGCACTTTTGCCTGATGGAAGCCCTGCACCGGCATCTATTTCAGAAACTCTTCGTACTCGTGGCGACATGATCGATTCTTCGCAATTTCAACTCGATCAGATCAATACAGAAGTTGTGGAGGAGAAGTAGTGAATCCAACAAACTATCTGTACGTATCAGCACTGCTTTTTACTATCGGTGCAATCGGTGTTGTCATGCGTCGAAACGCGATTGTGGTCTTCATGTGCATCGAATTAATGCTTAACGCAGCCAATCTGTCATTCGTAACTTTTGCCCGCATTAATGGCAATCTTGACGGTCAAGTTGTTGCATTCTTTACGATGGTTGTGGCTGCGTGCGAAGTTGTGGTTGGACTTGCAATTATCGTGACTATCTATCGTTCTCGCCGATCAGCATCAGTTGATGATGCTAGTTTGTTAAAGAGATAGATATGTTGGTTAATAACGGATTGGTTTACCTCATCGCACTTCCACTATTTGGTGCCGCAGTGTTGCTTCTTGCAGGTCGTCGCGCTGATCGCTGGGGCCACTTATTAGCTACTGCGTTCTCAGGAATGTCATTTGTATTAGGCGCTGTGCAGTTCTATCAAATGCTCGGTCGGAGCCCAGAAAATCGTTCTGTTTCACAAAAACTATTTAACTGGATTTCTGTTGGTTCCTTCAACGTTGATGCCGGCTTATTGGTTGATCAATTATCAATCTGTTTTGTACTACTTATTACTGGCGTTGGAACACTTATTCATATCTATTCCATCGCATATATGGATCACGACAAAGATCGCCGCAGATTTTTTGCCTACCTCAATTTTTTTATTGCAGCGATGTTGTTACTGGTCATGGGCGATTCATACCTCAACCTTTATGTTGGTTGGGAAGGCGTAGGTCTTGCCTCCTACCTACTTATTGGTTTCTGGAATCAAAAGCCTGCGTACGCAACAGCATCAAAGAAGGCATTTATTGCAAACCGTGTTGGTGACATGGGCCTTTCATTTGCAATCATGATTGCATTTGCAACGATGGGAACCGTTTCATTTAGCGGTGTTAAAGAAGCAGCAGAGGGCACATCGCAGGGTGCACTGACTGCAATTGGAATAATGCTTTTATTGGCCGCAACAGGTAAATCTGCTCAATTCCCATTGCAAGCATGGCTAGGTGATGCGATGGCAGGCCCAACGCCTGTATCAGCGCTAATCCACGCAGCGACAATGGTTACAGCTGGTGTTTACTTAATTACTCGCTCTAACTTTATTTTCGATGCCGCACCAACTGCGCAATTACTAGTCGTAATCATCGGCGCAATCACACTTCTATTTGGTGCGATTATCGGTACAGCTAAAGATGACATTAAAAAAGCTCTCGCGGCATCAACAATGTCCCAAATTGGTTACATGGTGCTAGCTACTGGTTTAGGCCCAGTTGGTTATGCATTTGCAATCATGCATTTACTTACACATGGATTCTTTAAAGCAGGAATGTTCCTTGGAGCAGGTTCTGTTATGCACGGAACCGGCGATGAAGTAAATATGCGAAAGTTCGGTGGCATCAGACACTTTATGCCAGTTACATTTGCAACATTTGGCCTGGGTTATCTTGCAATTCTAGGTGTTCCACCATTTGCGGGTTTTTATTCCAAAGACAAAATTATCGAAACAGCGTTTTACTCAGGTGGCATTAAGGGAATTATCATTGGTTCTGTGGCACTTTTCGGCGCAGCACTTACAGCGTTTTATATGTCTCGCTTGATGATCCTTACATTTGCCGGAACTCCACGTTATGACATAAACCATCCACCTCATGAATCATCATTTTTAATGTTGCTGCCAATGGGAATCCTTGCAATCGGTTCTGTTACTTCAGGATTCTTACTCGCGCGGGGTGATGCACTTGTTCACTGGCTATCTCCACTTTTCGAAGCACACGAAGGTCATGGTGAAGAAATTTTGCCACCAGTTGTTATTTCACTGATGGCACTTGCGGTTGTAATTCTGGGCGCAGCATTTGCTTGGTTTAAGTACGGTCGCAACCCTGTCTCAGATACCGCGCCAACAGAGGTTTCAGTATTTACTCGAATTGCACGTCGCGATTTATTGCAAGATGACTTCAACGAAAGTGTATTCATGCGCCCAGGACAAGCGCTTACTCGTTTACTTGTTAAGACTGACGAGGTTGTTGTCGACGGAACTGTGCGGGGTGTGGCATCTGCAACTCTTGAATCTGGAGCAGCACTTCGTTCTACACAAACAGGTTTTGTTCGTAGCTACGCAGCACTCATTGTTATCGGCGCGATTGCATTAATTGCAGCTATTTGGGCGGTGACACTATGAACTACTTAACGTTGATTATGGCAATTCCACTTTTCGGTGCGGGCTTTATTGCTACTTTGCCACAGACTAAATCTTTGTTAGCAAAGCAATTAGCACTTGCAACAACTCTTATTGCAGCAGTAGCAACTATCTTGATGACCATTAAATTTGAACGTTCCAATACAGCGCTTCAATTTATTGAAAGCTATGACTGGATCAAGGCGTTTGGTATTAAATACGCAGTGGGCGTAGATGGCATCGCACTCGTTCTGATTCTTATGACGGCGTTATTGGCACCGATTGTGGTTCTGGCTGGGTGGAATGAATCAGAGGGTGGTCGTTGGAGCACCAAAACTTTCTATATTTTAATTTTGATTTTGCAGACAATGTCATTTGGAGTATTTGCAGCAACTGATGTCTTCCTTTTCTATGTCTTCTTTGAAGCAATGTTGGTGCCGGTGTACTTCCTTATTGGTGGTTACGGAAGCGGAGAACGATCAGCTGCAGCAGTGAAGTTCTTGCTCTACTCACTCTTTGGTGGATTATTGATGCTTGCATCCATCATTGCCTTGTATGTGATCTCTGGCGAACAAGGTGGACATACATTTAATATCGCTGCTCTCTCTGAACTTGAAATGAGTTCGACAACTCAGAACCTCTTATTCCTTGGCTTCTTTATAGCCTTTGCAATCAAAGCTCCATTGTTCCCATTTCACACTTGGTTGCCAGATGCAGCAAAATCTGCAACTCCTGGAACATCAGTATTGCTCTTAGGTGTTCTCGACAAAGTTGGAACATTTGGAATGATTCGCTATTGCTTGGCCCTATTTCCTGAAGCAACTAAAACTTTTACGCCATTAATCATTACATTGTCTTTGATTTCTATTGTGTACGGTGCATTCCTAGCAATTGGTGCAAAAGACATCAAAAGATTGATTGCATACACATCAATTTCTCACTTCGGATTCATCACACTCGGAATTTTCGCAATGACAACACAAGGTCATAGCGGTGCGACTCTGTACATGTTTAACCACGGATTTTCTACCGCAGCCCTCTTCTTGGTTGCTGGTTGGATGATTTCTCGTCGTGGGTCATCAACAATTGCTGACTTTGGCGGTCTTCAAAGAGTTACTCCAATCATGGCGTGGACATTCTTTATTGCAGGGCTTTCAAGTTTGGCGCTACCGGGACTTTCAAGTTTCGTCAGCGAATTTTTGGTACTCGTTGGAACATTTACGAGATATCCAGTAGCGGCAGTAATTGCCACATTTGGAATTGTTCTTGCAGCGTTATACATTCTTATTCCTGTTCAACGTGCATTGCACGGACCAACAACTCCCGGAAATGAAAATCTTGCAGATCTTAATCTGCGTGAAAAGGTTGCAATTGCACCGGTTATTGCCGTGATTGTTCTCTTAGGCTTCTATCCTGCGCCTGCACTTAACATAATTAATCCAGCCGCGGCTCACGTTATTACGCAAATGGGATTTATTGATCCCGCACCTACACATGGAGGCAAGTAAATGAGTGAATTTATTTCACCAGTACTTTCATACTCGCTTCTCTCACCAATTTTGGTTGTCTTTGCAGGAGCAATAGTCGGTGTATTAATCGAAGCCTTCGCTTCTAAATCAATACGTCCAATCGCACAAATAAGTGTGGCCATTGGAACTCTCGTGCTCTCACTCGTTCAGGTCTGGCGAATTAGAAATTCAGGCTCAACAACTGCTGCAATGGGTTCTGTCATCATTGATGGACCAGGTGTATTACTTCAAGCATCTATTTTGATTATTGCAATCCTTGCTGTTTTTCTTATTGCTGATACGGAAAATTTTGCTGCTGCAGCCGCTGCTATTCCTGGATCACCAGAGGAGCGCGAATCTATTGCTCGCGGCCAGCAAGTCACAGAAGTTTTCCCACTGACTCTCTTTGCAGTTGCTGGAATGCTCTTGTTCCCAGTCGCATCAGATCTAATTACCCTCTTTGTCGCACTCGAAGTGCTTTCTTTGCCACTGTATTTAATGGCAGGTCTTTCACGCCGTCGCAGATTACTTTCACAAGAATCTGCACTTAAATACTTTTTACTCGGTGCATTCTCATCAGCATTCTTCTTATTTGGTGCAGCGTATCTTTACGGTTATTCAGGTTCAGTATCTTTCGATGGAATTCGCAACGCAGTAATCGGTGGTACCGGCAATGATGTCTTTTTATTAATAGGAATTGCATTTTTATCCATTGGGCTTTTGTTTAAAGTTGGCGCAGTTCCCTTCCATGCCTGGTCACCAGATGTGTATCAAGGTGCACCAACACCGGTAACTGCCTTTATGGCTGCGGCAACCAAGGTTGCAGCATTTGGTGCAATGCTCCGTATTTACTACACGTCATTTGCAAATGCCGAATGGTCATGGCGTCCATTGCTTGTTGGTATCGCAATCATCACGATGGTTTTTGGCTCACTCGTTGCAATTGCGCAACGCGATGTAAAACGTATGCTTGCCTACTCATCTATTGCTCACGCAGGTTTCTTGCTCACAGGAGTTATTGCCCTTAATAAAGCTGGACTTGATGCAAGCATTTACTACTTATTTGCTTATGGTGTCGCCACAGTAGGTGCCTTTGCCGTCGTGACACTTGTTCGAGATAGCGCCGGAGAAGTCACCGATCTCAATCGTTGGGCTGGCCTTGGAAAACGTTCGCCATGGGTAGCAACATCGTTTGCAACGTTCTTGCTCGCATTTGCTGGAATTCCACTGACAAGCGGATTTATCGGAAAATTTTCAATCTTTTCTGCAGCTTATGAAAGTGGTTCGACAGCAGTTGTTATTGCTGGTGTTCTATCAAGTGCAATCGCGGCGTTCTTCTATATTCGCGTAATCGTTCTGATGTTCTTCTCTGATCCACTTGAAGATGCAACAAGCGTTGTGATTCCTTCAGCACTCACACGCATCACTGTTTTATTCTCCGTTGCAATTACAATTTTCTTAGGTGTTTTCCCATCACCACTGCTTGATTTCATAAGCAATATCGCGATATTTATTCGCTAATGGCGTCGCTCGGAATTCCTGAGATTTCGCCAGAGTTTGAGGCGCAACTCTCCGATGGACTAACACTTGTTGAGTCTCGGTTACGCGAACAAATTGTTGGTAAGTATCCTCTAGTAATTGAAACATCACGCCACTTAGTTGATGCAGGTGGAAAGCGCCTGCGCCCGTTATTAACTCTCATTGCATCTCATTACGGAGATCCAAGTCGAGCTCAAGTGATTGATGCGGCAGTTGTATGCGAATTAACTCACCTTGGAACTTTGTATCACGATGATGTAATGGATGAAGCACCTCTTCGTCGCGGTGTAATGAGTGCGAATACGCGCTGGACAAATTCAGTCGCAATTTTGACCGGAGATTATCTCTTCGCAAAAGTTTCAGATTTACTTGCAGACATGGGCCCAGAAGCAGTTCGCTTACAAGCACGCACTTTTGAACGCTTAGTCATTGGTCAAATAATGGAGACTCAAGGTCCAAGTGCTGGTATCGATCCTCTCGAGCACTATCTCAATGTTGTTGCAGATAAAACTGGTTCACTTATTGCCACTAGCGCACGCTTTGGTGCATTGCTTTCTGGTGCTCCACGTGATGTCATGGAAACACTTACGACATTTGGTGAAAAAATGGGCGTTGCATTTCAACTTGCCGATGATGTTATTGATATTTCCAGTGATTCATTTGAATCAGGAAAAACACCTGGAACGGACCTACGCGAAGGTGTTCCAACACTTGTGACACTAAATGTTATGAAATCTTTCGACTCAGCCGATAGCGAACTTCGTCATTTATTGAGCGGACCAATTGAAGATGAAGCAACTGTTGCTCAGGTTTTGAGAGAACTGCGCTCACATAAAGCACTTGATGAATCACGTTCACAGTTGATGTCAATTGCCAAGGAAGCGCGTAGCGCATTAGGTCCCCTGCCAGTGGGTGAAGCAACTGGTGCGCTTTTATCCTTGTGCGATGCTGTTATTGACCGTACGTCCTGATTTAATTAAATCTATTCCTAGCGTAATAAGTGCGGCCCAAATAATTATGAATCCAAACCAACGCCCCGTTGACATTGCTTCATGACGCACCCACACACCGATTGCAAATTGCAATGTTGGTGTGATGTATTGAAGTAAACCTAGAATCGTAAAGGGCAAACGTGATGTAGCCCCATTAAATAGCAAGAGTGGTACTGCAGTAATTATTCCCGCACCTACAAGCAGAATTGATAGCCCAGGTGAAGTTCCAAGTTTTCCCGTTCCGTTTACAGCGAGATAGATCAAATAACCCCCGAAAAAAGGAAAGAAAAGCAGAGATTCAAGTGCTAGTCCTTCAAGAGCACCAAGGTTGAGTTCTTTCTTAACAAGGCCGTATGTACCCCAAGAAAAGGCAATAGTAAGTGCAACCCATGGCAGTCGACCGTAATCAATGGTTAAAACCAGCACACCGAGTGCACCAAAACCAACTGCAGTCCACTGAAGTTTGCGCATTCTTTCGCGCAATCTCAAAACGCCAAATGCAATTATTATGAGTGGGTTGATGTAGTACCCAAGTGCACACTCAACAACACCACCATTGTTCACGCCCCAGATATAGACAATCCAGTTAAGTGAAATAAGTCCAGCTGCAAGCGATAAGCGAAAAAAGATACGTGGGTTTTTTAGTAGAACGTATGTATTCTTTATTTGCTTACTAAATCCAAGTGCAACCAAACAGAAGAAGAGTGACCAAACTGCGCGATGTGCAGCTATTTCTAAAGGGACTGCTGGTTGCAACAAAGGCCAATACAAAGGGAAGGCTCCCCAGCATGTATAGGCAGCTACACCAAAGAGTAAGCCCGTTTTGTATCTAGACAATTAGCGGAAATTCGTAAATTGAACTGCGAAGTCCCATGCACCGTCTTTAACGAGTGCCATAGCTGCCTGTAAATCATCGCGACTCTTACTTGTCACACGAAGTTCATCACCTTGAATCTGAGTTTTCAATGACTTAGGACCATCATCGCGTAAGAATTTTGCAACCTTCTTTGCATTTTCAGTTGAAATGCCTTCTTTGAGAGGCGCAGCAATTTTGTAAATCTTTCCGCTGAGTTGTGGTGCACCGGCATCTAAATGCTTAAGAGAAACTCCGCGCTTGATCATCTTGTCCTTAACGACATCAAGTGCAGCCTTTGCACGCTCTTCGGTATCGGCCTCAATGTTTATTACTTCGCCTTTGAGTTCGATTGAAGAACCTGTGTTCTTAAAATCAAATCTGGTATCAATCTCGCGGATTGCTTGATTTATTGCATTATCTAATTCCATACGATCAATTTTGGAAGTGATGTCAAAACTGCTATCAGCCATTTGCTCATCTTATCTTCTCACCCGAAAAGTTATGAAATTCTTCCGCGACTAGACTAGATTTTCACCATGTTTCGGGCACGGATTACCCTTTTAGTTTTATTGTTGAGCATTATCCCGATTCCACCATCGCACGCCGCAGAAGTGGCGTATCCGGGAGATCGACCATTCACATTAATTCTACCGAATAATTACCAACCTAATACTCCCGCTCCGCTGATTATTGGGTTACATGGATATACAGCCGAATCTCCATATGCGCAGAGTTATTTCGAACTCGGCAAAGTCGCAGATCAAAAAGGGATTTTGACGGTCTATCCAACTGGGATCAAAGATTCCAATGGTTTTCTGTTTTGGAATGCAACTCCGGCTTGTTGCAACTTTGATTCAAACACCGTCGATGACGAGGCTTATTTACTGAGCATTATCGATTCAGTTTCTAAAGATTATGTCGTTGATCCTGCGAGGATTTATATTGTTGGACATTCCAATGGCGGATTTATGGCTCACCGGATGGCGTGCAATCAATCAGATCGAATTGCAGCAATAGTTAGTCTTTCAGGAATGACGTTTTCAAATCCAAAGAGCTGTAAACCAACTTCACCAGTTAGCGTTCTACAAATTAACGGAACAAATGACGCTGTCATCACATACACGGGTGGGTATTTATTTGGAAACGCTTATCCATCGGCGCGCAAAACAATCGATCTCTGGGGCAAAATAAATGAGTGTGGGAAAAAACCATACCGAGTACTTCCACGACTTGATCTGGATCGAAAATTAGCTGGAGCAGAAACGACGGTACTGAGATACAAAGGTTGCAAAACACGTGCGACTTCTGAATTATGGACCATCAATAAAGGTAAACACGCTCCTGAGCTCTCTGCTAAGTTTGCTGAAAGCGTTGTTAGTTTCCTACTAAGCCACCCAAAGAAGAGTTCATGAAAAAAATACTAGTTATAACCCTTGTGACCCTATTCAGTTTTGTCATTCCGCCTGCTTTTGCCCACTCAGAACTAGTTACATCTAACCCAGGTGCTTCGGTAAACATTGAAAAATTACCTGAGCAGATTGAGCTCGAATTCAGTGAAGAATTAATGAATTTGGGCACTGGTAACTCAGTTTCGATTATGTCCCCTAGCGGTGAAGATATCGGCATGGGAGAAACAAACACAGAAGGCACAAAAATTACTCGGCTTCTCAACACAGCTTCTGAGACAGGACAATTTAAAGTTAAGTATCGCGTTGCATCTGCTGATGGACACGTCCTCAATGGAAGTTACACATTTAATTTAATTGAAGGCATAGTCGCAATTTCTGAAAATGTAGAAACTGTAGAACCAGAATCTGGATCTAATCTGCCAGTAACACTTGCCAAAATAATCGCTGGAATTGCAGTACTTCTTCTACTTGGGTTACTGCTTCGCTCAAGAAAACGACGAATTACCTCTACTGATTAATTTGAGGTAATCTTCACCCGCCGTAAAACGTTCGACCTTGGCGGGTTGCCCGAGCGGCCAATGGGAGGGGACTGTAAATCCCCCGGCTCTGCCTTCGAA
>CAFBMS010000039.1_pt1 | contig 10250 bp, 9 predicted proteins | sample 7269031 | NCBI WGS metagenome assembly CAFBMS01 (sample SAMEA6814072, study PRJEB35770) | uncultured Candidatus Planktophila sp. | biome: Freshwater; feature: Freshwater reservoir; material: water | place: Czech Republic | collected 2017-05-23 | depth 30m m
AATCGTAGAACTATGTTTGCTGATGGCGTTGGCGAATCCGATACAGGTGGAAAGTTGACATCCCTTGGCATTGAAGCGATTGCTGAAATGGAAAGAATTGGAATGATTTTAGATGTCAGTCACATCTCTGAAAATGGTTTCTGGCACGTTGCAGACGTTGCTAAAAAACCTTTTATAGCAAGTCACTCATCCATGCATGCACTTCAGTCACATCCAAGAAATCTTAGAGATAAACAAGCTTCCCGAATTGTCGATGGTGGTGGCTTTGTAGCCCTGAACGCATTCGGTGCATTTCTATCAGATACACCGACGGTTGATTCAATGATTGATCACGTTGAATATGCGGTGAAGTTAGTCGGAAAGAAGAATGTAGGTTTCGGATTTGATTTCATGAAGGATTTAATCGACCAAGTAGATCCTGTTTTGGGAAATACGCTCGTCGATGTTTCCACGTGGCCATTTGTTCCAGGTTTAGATCGCCCATCGGATCTAGCAACTTTTGGAAACCGATTACTAGAACGCTTGGGTGAAGAGTTAGCGAATGATGTCGCATGGCGCGGCATGACAGATGCTTTGGAAAAGTTATTACCTAACGGCAAATAACGGCAAGAAAAATAATTTATCCGCGTGGATCGCGGTAAATGTTCGGTTCAATAATTGGAACCCAAGCATCCATTTCAGCGCGATCCGGAGTTTCGTAGCCAAGGGCATTGCTAATTCCCCAGTTTTGACGCAATCGAATATCTGCAAGAAGTTCGGCATAACGTAGTGGGGCAACGAGTGCGTCTATGACAGGGACTCCAAGTTCATCTTGAACTTTCTTGTAGAACCCGAATTCAATTGTGCAACCAAGAACGATTACATCTGCGCCATCTTCTTCAACAGCCTTGCGCGCTTCCTCAAGAATTCTATCTTCGGTGCACGCAGGATCTTTTTGAAATTCAGAAACCGTCATGCGAAGTTTTCTAAATGATGCAAAGCGATCTTCAAACCCATACTTCACTACGTTCTCATGCATTTCTGGAATCCATTTTGAACGGCCTACTAAAATCGAAATGCGCTCTCCGAGAGTGCTTGCAATATGCAGACATGCTTCTGCAGGAGCAGTAACGGCCATTTTTTGAGTTAATTCACGACCTGCGCGAAGAAATGGATCGTAAAAACATCCTATTACAGCTGCGTCATAACCTTGTTCTTCGCCCCAGCGAATTGCTCCCATAGTTGGACCTGCAGCGACCATTTCATATGCGTTGTATTCCAAGTGCTGCATCTTGACGCCCTTGAGTGAGCAAACATCAATTCGCGTATCCGGATATGCCTCATCGCGAAGTGCATCACTGATTGGTTTGTCGTAAGCATCGAATCCAACAGGATTAATCCACAGTAGACGACGGGACATGTAAACCTCCAAATAATCATGAGACGAAGCCTCAATGGCGAACGATTAACTGAGCTAGGGGTGAGGCCGAAACGGCTTCGCAGTACTAGTTAATGAGCACAAATATGCACCATTTCTCCCTAAAAAACCATTGTTCTTGAGAGAAAAAATAATTACACTTCGGGCTGGGTAATTCGGCCCGCCTACCGCTTCCTACAGGATGCGAGCATAAGGAGAAGAGATGAATCTACGTTCATCATCACGACGCAGCACTCGAGCTATCGCAGCCGCAGTACTCGCAGTTTCAATGCTTGCTGCTGGATTCACGGGGATTTCCTCTGCATCAGCCGCATCACCAATCAATGTTGCATATTTATCTGCAAGCTCTGCCAACACATGGCTAAAAGCTTCAAAGGTTCAGATGGACAAGATTGCTAAAGCAAATAACATAAAGATTACTGAATTTGATGCACAGTTCAAGCCAGGCGAGCAAGCAAAGCAAATCCAAGATGTAATTGCATCTGGAAAGTACAAGGCTTTGATCATCGCATCAGTTGACGGTGCTGGAATTATTCCTTCACTTAAGGACGCTGTTGCAGCTGGACTCAAGGTTGGTGTTCTTAACCAGGTTGTTGGAACAAAGCTTGATACAGCCAAGCCACAATTTTCTGGACCTTCTGTAGTTGTAATGGTTCCACCAAAGGTTTCCGGTGAACGCTTAGGCAAGTTGACACTTCAGGCTTGCAAAGGAAAGACAAGTTGCAAGGTTGTATTTTTCTACGGCATCAAGGGTATTCCTCTAGATACTGCAATCAAGGAAGGTTATGACTCTGTAATCGCAACCAACCCAGCAATTACAATCGTTGCTGAAGGTGAAGGAAAATACCTTGGTCCAGATGTAGCGCAAAAGGCTATGCAGGACATCTTGAGTTCAACTCCTAACTTCGATGTGATTGTTGGTCCAGACCAAGCAATCCAAGGCGTTGTACTTGCACTCTCTGATGCAGACAAGCTTGGAACTGCAAAGCTAATTGGCTTTGGTGGTTCAAAGGCAGCTATTAATGGTGTCAAGAACGGAACTTGGTTTGCAGATCTATTTGGAGCTCCAGGAACTGAAGGAAAGCTCTTGATGGATGCCATGGTTAAGGCCATTAAGACTGGAAAGAAATCTGGTGGTATTGATCCAGGGACTAAACTTCCTGACAGCGGTCTTGTAACAAAAGCTAACGTCAGCAAGTTCAAGGCGGAGTGGAACGGCTAATTACCGAACCAGTTCGTTGATGCGAAGGAATTACCTTCACACTTAAAGCAGAAGGTGGCACCAAAACGTGAAAATTGAAGTCAAAGAGATTTCAAAGCGTTTTGGTGCCACTCTCGCTTTAGATAGCGTTTCATTAACTTTTGAAAGCGGAGAAATTCACACCCTTGTCGGTGAGAATGGTGCTGGTAAGTCCACATTAGGAAAAATTATTGCCGGTGTTTACCAGAAAGACTCAGGAACTATCCTGATTGATGGACAAGTAATCGAGTACGCATCAACCTATGAAGCACTTCAACGTGGAATAACAATAATCGCCCAGGAATTGTCTCTGGTTCCTTCGCGTTCAGTTATCGAGAATGTATTTTTAGGAATTGAAGACACAGCTGGTCCCTTTGTTGCACGCAAGAAGTTACGCGAAAGATTTACCAAACTTGTCGCATCATCTGGCATTGATATAAATCCTGATACACCTGTCGGTGCCCTAAGAAATGGCGATCAGCAAAAAGTCGAAATCCTGCGCGCACTTGCTCGAAACTCAACCACAATCGTGATGGATGAGCCAACAGCTCGGCTAAGCGCTGACGAAACCAGCGCACTGAAGCGACTAATCAGAGATCTCAAGGCCAAAGGCCACACGATTATTTTCGTCTCACATTTTTTAAATGATGTGCTTGAGATTTCAGACAAGATTTCAATTATGCGAGATGGTCGCCTTGTACGAACTTCCCTTCCATCCGAAGAAAACCACAACACGTTAGTTGAAGCGATGACTGGTGCTGGGTTTGGCAAAGCTTTTCCTGAAAAGTCCGCCTCTTCGCAATCTGGTACAGCAGTATTGAAAGTAAATAATCTGACTGCCGGAAACCGATTCAAAAATATTTCATTTGAAATTAAATCTGGCGAGATATTGGGAATTGCTGGTCTTGTTGGTTCCGGCAGAACAGAATTAGTTAGATCAATCTTTGGCGTTGATCGATTTGATAGTGGAAGCGTGGAATACCTTGGCAAAACCATCACTCGTTTTTCACCTGCACAATCAATCAACTACGGGATTGGATTCCTTCCAGAATCTCGCAAAGATCAAGGAATTATTCCAGCACGTTCACTCAGCGATAATATTTCGCTGCCTCATCTTCGCAAACTCACTCGTTTTGGTTGGATAAATAAGTCTGCAGAACGAGGATTAGTTAATAAATTCTTTGCACTGTGTGGCATTAAGGCTGCTTCGCCACAAGTTCACATTTCAACACTCTCTGGCGGAAATCAGCAGAAAGCGCTTTTTGCGCGATCACTGGCAGGTTCTCCTAAGTTATTCATCGCTGATGAACCAACTCGTGGAGTCGATGTTGGCTCAAAGCGCGCGATTTATGACTTACTAACGGCTCAAGCTGCGGCTGGAATGGCAATTCTGGTTGTCTCCTCAGAACTCGATGAAGTAGTTGGGCTAACTCATCGGGTACTTGTGATGCGTGAGGGTCAGATCGTAAAAGAGTTGGCAGGAAAATCTGTGACCGAAAATGAAGTTTTAGAAGCCGCATTTTCAGGAAAAGTTAGTTAACAATGAAATCAAACCTCGAGGAGAATGATTAATGAATCTTTTGCGCCAGTCCTTATCTAAATTGGCTGTCATTTGGGCACTAGCCATTGTCTTCCTTGGGCTCACCTTCACTACCGATAATTTCTTTTCCGTCATGAATCTTCGAAATATTCTCGATCAGCAAGCGTTCATTCTAATAATCGCTGGCTTTGCAACCATCGTGATTATTTCAGGTGGTTTCGATGTCAGCCTGGGTGCTATTTATATTCTTTCTCCAATAGTTGCCCTAAAAGTGGAGAACTCAACTGGTTCACTTTTGTACATGATTTTAGCTGGCGCTGCCGTTGGCATTGCAGCCGGAATTGTGAACGGTCTCATAATTGCTTATGGAAACATTAACTCGTTCATAACGACCTTAGCGACGTCCTTCATTTTATTCGGTCTGGCATATATTTTGAGCGACGGATCAATCCTCTCGATATCTGATATCGAAACACGATCATTTGTAACGAAAAAAATATTTGGAATTACATCTGCGACGTGGATGGCTTTGGTATTTCTAATTATTTCCTGGATTTTGTTGGAGAGAACACGCTTTGGTCGATCCGTATTTGCCGTTGGTGGAAATATTGAAGCGGCTCGCCTTTCGGGAATTCGCGTTGCCCGCCTTCAAATAATTGCCTTCACTTTAGGCGGTTTTGGTGCTGGTCTTGCCGGTGCATTGAATTCAATTCGAACAACTTCAGCGCAAGCCTCAGATGACTTCAGTGTTATTTTTGCCGTCATCGCAGCAATTGTCGTGGGCGGAACATCAATTGCTGGAGGCTCAGGTGCTATCTGGCGTTCTATTGCAGGTGTATTTTTTATTGCAGTTTTAGTTAATGGTTTTAACTTAAATGGCATCGATCCTGTTTACCAACGCATCATCCAAGGTTTAGTAATTTTGTTGGCTGTAGGTGCGGACTCGATTCGTTCCAAACGTAATACTTAACAATAATTCTGCGCATCATTCACTTAGCTAGATGATGAAGTTTTCTTTGGCTTTCTTTGCGGCCTCACCTCTGCCATTAACGCCTAGTTTCCTATAGATGTTACGAAGATGGGTTTTCATGGTGTTTTTTGAAATGTGCAAAGTTTGACCTATTGACGTTATTGAATTTTCCGATACTAGATATTTCAAAATCTCAATCTCTCGCGATGTTAATTGATCTCCCGTAATTTTTGCTAATACATTTCGCTCTTTAATGCGCTCAATTGCTAATCTACTCAAAGATTCCAGCCAGATAGAGTTACTCGTCGACGATAAGTTAATAATTGCTTCCAGCGATGAATTATCTTGACGTAAGAAAACTTCTAGTGCTCCAACTTCCTCGCCTTTTGCCAGAGCAATTTTTAGATATTCACGTTGTTTCTTCACACCTTCACTTTTTACTTTTGATAGCAGTAGATTTTTTCTAATTACTTCATGTGCCGTAATTTCCGCATGATTCTTGATTTCGATAGTTTCATCTGGTTTAAACTGGCCTAAAAGACTTTTACCTACGTGCTGCAGATAGGAAATTTCTGGATTACGTTCGATGATCGTGTTTATTCTTCCCAATTCCTTAGATTGACTCTTAGCAAAAAACTCTGCCAAATCTACTAGCCAGTTCATAGCTTTCAGATCTGGATCAAACAAGATCTCACTTCTCAATTTATCAATTTTGCTAGCGATTTGATCTTGGGTATTAGGAATGCGCGACAAAATTCTAACCTCGCCAACTTCGCAAAGGTAAGATACAAATTTAAAGTCATTTATTTTAGCTTCATCCCGCAGCTTTCGAATTTCGTCTAAGGCTTCATCAACCATAGAAAACTCGTAGAGACAGCGGATTAAAACAAATTTGCAATCAAATGGGGATGCCACACCAACACGACCAGAAGCTTTTTCTAGTGCAATTGTAGTTTTAGCTAATTCATAGGCTTGTTTATACTCACCATGTGAAAGTAATTGCATAGATTTAATTGCAGATTTCGCATGATCCAATACGCTTAAATTATCCGGATTATCGATTGTCAAGATGTCTACGGCACACTTATCAATTTTCTTGATATCAGAAGTTATCAGAGCAATACAGGCAACCAGACGTATTAATCTGCCCTTATCCATCGGGTCCAATGTGCCGCTCTTAATTGGAGAATCAATTGATACTTCAGCGTATTTTATTGATAATTGATATTTACCATTGTGGAAGTTCACGTAGGCTCGACACAAATTACTGATTTGATCGACCCACACTTTGAGTTCATTATCGCGAGTGATGGCTTCAAGTTCATCTAATGCGTTAATGCATTTAATGAAATTTAAATCAATTAAATGCCCAATGGCCTCAAATCCTTTAGCCATAAGCAAACTATTTTGTGAATCATCTAGAGAGCTCTTTGCGTACTCAGTAAATTCTTTTCCTTGTCCGGTGAGAGACAACTCCGCCATTCTGGTTAAATACAGGCGATAGAAAAAATCTAAATCATTCTTTTCAATTGCAGTTTCAATAATTTTGTGCACGCCGCTGGAATACCCAGGCAGGGGTGACTTCGCGGCTTCTTTACTCACCCCCCAAGGGTGAGGCATCTCAGGATTTTTTGCACGCTGATGTAAAGGTAAAGGGGTGACAACTAGGGGGGGTTTGCAGCAATCGTGACCAGAAGAGGTGAATTGAAGGGTCAATTCTGCCCCACATTGAATCCCCCACTTTCCTTTTAGACTTCTCCACATGAGTTTAAGAATTCAATGCATCACTGTTGATGCCCATGACCCACGCGCTCTCGCAGAATTTTGGGCTGAAGTTCTAGGTTGGACGATAGGTGAAGATGGCGATGACATTGGCTGGTGGATTGAACGCGAGGTTGGAGATCCTAAGAAGACAGGCTTTCCTGACATACTGTTTTTGAAAGTTCCAGATTCAAAGGTTGTAAAAAATCGATTGCACTTAGATCTTCGTCCCGATGACCAAGGAGCAGAAGTTGCTCGCCTAGAAAAGCTTGGTGCAAAGAAGATTGAGATCGGCCAATCAACAGATACCGACACAACATGGATAGTTATGGCAGATCCCGAAGGTAATGAGTTTTGTGTTTTGAACGTCAGGAAAGACTGAACATCGGTTAGTTCTGGGGAACACTTTTGATTTCGATGTAATCTTCTGCTTATGACTTTTCCAGTTGTAAATGGCTTGCGCTCCATTGAATTTGGCAATCCTGGTGACTCTCGCGATAAATTAATTTCACTGATTCTGGATGGAAATAAGAGAGCGACTGCCGGAACTCTCGAATGGGATTACCTTGCAGAAAAAGAACCAATAGAAGTTGTCGGCGAGAAATTAGCAGTTCTAGATAATCAGAATCGACATGTGGCAACTATTCAAGCAACTCGAGTAGAAGTAAAAAGATTTGCAGATGTTCCAGATGAATTTGCTCTGGCAGAAGCCGAAGGTGATTTAAATGGAGATGAATTCAGAGCGGGTCACTTAACTTTTTGGTCCAAACTCGGTTTGGTGATTACAGATGAGACAGAGATTGTGTTGGTCTATTTTGATTTGATTGAAGACTTGAGGCACTCCTTATAAGGGTGACAGATAGAGTGCTTTCTTCGAGGAAGTGCATCGTATATTCTTGGAAAATACTTAACTGAGGAGAACCCAGTGGATTTCAAAGCAGATGTCGTTAATCGCCGCCGATTCTTATTAATTCTCCTTTCTTGTCTAATCGCCGCGGTAAGTTCATTAGGGACACTTGGGAATAATGACATTGCCAGCGCTGCGAGTAAAACAAAAAATGTTCTTGTACTTAAAACTCCTTCATATATTCCAACACCACCTACTGGCGGAAGTGATGAGTATCGGTGCTTTATTCTCGATCCAAAATTAGTTAAAAGTTCATTCCTACAATCAGTTTCGATTACTCCCACAAATACGCATGTTTCACACCACGGAATTCTTTATCGACTTCCGGCAGAAGGTGTAGCTGCAGCAAAAACTCTTGATTCACAATCCACCGAAAAGGGTTGGCCTTGTTTTGGTGATTCCGGAATCCCAGGTGCAGGAATGGGACGCCTTGCATCATCTGCAAGTTGGATTTCTTTTTGGGCACCGGGTGGAAACTTCAAGCAATTCCCAGCAGGAACGGGAATGAAGATGGATGCTAAAGACCAATTTATTTTGCAGATTCATTTCCATCTGATGGCTGGAATGTCACCGGAAAGCGCATCAATGAATGTGACATTGAAATATGCCACTAAACGTGTAAAACAACTCAATACCATGTTGTTAGCTGCTCCGATCGAATTGCCATGTAGCGAATCAGAGACAGGCCCACTCTGTGATCGCAAAAATGCCATCGCAGATTTAAAGAAGAGAACAATTGACACTGCCCTGTTTACCAATGCTGGCTTACAATTAAAGTGCGGTGGCGATCCAAGGAATCCAATTCCAAGTTCCGTAACAACATGTAAGCAGATTTTACTTTCACCCACAAATATTTATGGAACAACTGGACATATGCACCAACTTGGTAAATCAATTGAGATTTCCATTCAAGATGGGGTTACAGAAAAAGTCACCATCTTAACTTCACAAACTAATTGGGACTTTGATAATCAAAAGACGAACTGGGTAAAAACTCCTGTTTCAGCAAATGCCGGAGATACATTGAAAGTTACTTGCACCTATGACGTTAAACTTCGTTCCCTTTTGCCGGCATTTAAAGATCAGCCTCCACGCTATGTTGTGTGGGGCGAAGGAAGTAATGACGAAATGTGTCTGGCCATCATTAATTACGTAGATTAGTTGCACAATCAGTAGCGCCTAGGGGTGAAATTGATGCTTATCGACTCTATTTCCCTTCGACGAGGCAACCTAGGCTCAGTTTTTGGGGTTATTAAATCCAAAGGGTAGTTGTAGGATTTGGCAAATGTTAACCCGCTCGCAAAAAGATGACGTAAAGCAGACCGGCACTGACGCCGTTGTATTACGTACGCCTAAACAAATTGCGCTTGCGCGTTTTAAACGAAATAAAATTGGTTCGGTCTCACTCTTTGTCGCACTCTTTTTTATTGTTATTGCTTTTGCTGCGCCATTAATAACGCGCTTATGGGGTTTGAGCCCTACTGAACTTTATCTCGATAAATTAGATGAGTTTGCGCTTCCTACTGGTGGGTACGGTGGAATTTCCTGGCAACATCCTTTGGGCTTAGAGCCTGGTGCAGGACGAGATGTTTTCTCAATGCTTCTCTATGGTGCGCGAATTTCATTTACTGTCGCACTAATTACTTCTGTTGCCTCAATCGGAATCGGAATGATTGTTGGAATTACAGCTGGATATTTTAGAGGTCGCGTTGATGCACTCATTGGCCGATATATAGATTTGCTTTTTGCATTCCCATCATTTTTCATGATCATTGCATTGAGTTATCCAATGGTTGATCGCGTTGAGAAGTCAGGAATTGCTCAAGATAATAATGCACGGTTACTTGTACTAATTATTTTCTTTGTATTTTTCGGATGGCCAGGTTTTGCACGATTGATTCGCGCGCAATCCATGAGTCTTCGTGAACGTGATTTCATTATGGCCGCACAAGCCCAAGGTGCATCTAATTGGAGAATTATTACCAAAGAGATGCTGCCAAATCTGTGGCCAACAGCCATCGTATTTCTCTCACTATCGCTTCCGGGCTACTTGGCCGCAGAAGCAGTATTTTCTTTTCTTGGGGTTGGAATCCAACCTCCGGCCTCAACTTTCGGGCTTGTTTTGGCTGATGGAATTAAGTATTGGAAAGCTGACCCGTCATACCTATTTATTCCGAGTGCGGTGCTGATTATAATCGTGCTTGCCTTAAATTTACTCGGTGATGCCGTGCGAGACGCCTTAGATACGAAAGCAGAATAGAAAAAGTTTTTCATTGATACCCGTCGATGAAAAGTTCAAACCAATTACGCTGCCGCGCGATTGGCACAATTAAGCAAGAGGAGGAATGCATGTCAGCAATGAATCTGACTACACGCCGCTGGATCTCTGTTGTAGCGACGACTGCGCTTGCAGTG
>CAFBMS010000040.1_pt1 | contig 10226 bp, 13 predicted proteins | sample 7269031 | NCBI WGS metagenome assembly CAFBMS01 (sample SAMEA6814072, study PRJEB35770) | uncultured Candidatus Planktophila sp. | biome: Freshwater; feature: Freshwater reservoir; material: water | place: Czech Republic | collected 2017-05-23 | depth 30m m
CATGAACGCGAAACACTTACATTAGAACAAATTCAAGATGAAAAAATTATGTTATCTATTCGCATGCATGATGGAATTTCTTATGAAGACCTTGCTCCACACCACCTCGAACGTTTGGCTGTTTACAAAGAGAACGGATATGTGTCACTGCATGATGATCGAGTGACATTGACCCCTATCGGGCGTCTGATTGCAGATCGAATCGTCCGCGAATTAGTTATGTAGTACCTTTGGCTCATGGATATTTTGGTAATCGCGCTTGCAGTTGTCTTTGTTGTTTCGGGACTCTCTAAAGCCAGTGGAAATGCAAAGGGTCTTTCAGGTACGCGCGATGTAAATGTCCCAGATCTCTTGGCACGACTCGTTGGATTAGTGGAAACTGCAGCAGCCCTTGGTTTACTGATCGGTCTTAAATATGACTGGATGTTGTGGGCACCGTTGATGACTCTATGGGTACTAATGGCTGGCGCAATTTATTTTCACTTCCGCGCTGATAAAGCAAAGACTTCTTTTCCAGCATTTTTCTTGCTCACTGCTATTTCAATAGCTCTCGTAACAATCTAGGAAAACATTCGTGTCAGTTCGTCGTTTAGAAATCCTGCGCGCAATAGTTGATGAATATGTGGCTACCCAAGAACCTGTTGGATCAAAATCTATTGCTGCACGCAGTGGTCTTGGAATTTCACCGGCAACAATTCGCAATGAAATGGCAGTTTTAGAAGAAGAAGGTTTGATTACTCATCCTCATACAAGCGCTGGACGTATCCCTACTGATCTTGGTTATCGGGTATTCGTAGATAAGTTAGCAACTGTTAAACCATTATCTGGCGCCGAACGTCGCGCAATTGAAACATTTTTGGAAGGTGCGCTTGATCTAGATGATGTTGTGCTGCGTACAGTTCGTTTGCTCGCCGATGTAACTAAACAAGTAGCTGTTGTGCAATATCCATCAATGGTCAAATCTCGGGTTCGACACGTTGAATTAGTTGCACTTTCACCATCTCGACTTATGATGATTTTAATCACCGATTCAGGACGAGTTGAGCAACGAGTTTTAGAATTAACAAATGATGTAACTGATATGTTTTTATCAAATCTTCGAAACCAAATCAACAATGCAGTTATGAGTCAACGACTACCTGATGTCGCAGATCGCATCACTGGAATCTTGGAAAGTTATGGTGTATCGGACAGAAAAAATGTGGCAGTAGTTATTTCAGCGTTGATTGAAATGGCAATGGAACGTCCAGAAGAAAAAGTTGTGCTGGCTGGAACTGCAAACCTCGCGCGCTTTAGTGAAGATTTCTCAACGCATATGCATCCCGTACTAGAAGCGCTCGAAGAACAAGTTGTATTGCTGCGTCTTTTGGGTGATGCGGGCGAGAATGTACAAGTAAGAATTGGTACAGAGCAGAGCGAATTAAATCTTCGTTCTACATCACTTGTAACAGTGGGATATGGAGCAACTGATTCGCCACTCGGTGGACTTGGTGTTTTAGGACCTACACGTATGGATTACGCAGGTTCTATTGCAGCGGTCTCAGCCGTTGCAAGATACGTCGGTCGTTACCTTAATGAAGGTGCATAAGTGGCTGATCATTACGAAACATTAGGAGTCACTCGCGATGCAAGCGCAGATGAAATTAAACGTGCATATCGCAAGTTAGCTCGCGAATTACATCCTGATGTAAATCCAGATCCACATACACAAGAAAAATTTAAGGAAGTAACTGCTGCATACGAAACTCTTAGTGATGCGCAAAAACGTCAGATGTATGACTCAGGCGGAAATGGATTTGGTGGGTACGGCGGATTCGGCGGCGCAAGCGGTTTCGGTGACATCATGGATGCATTCTTTGGTGGCGGTGGAAGTCGCGGACCGCGTCCGCGTGTGCGTGCAGGACAAGACGCACTTATTCGAGTGGAAGTAGATTTATACGAAGCAGCTTTTGGCACAGAACGTGACATCACATTGGAAAGTGCGGTTGCCTGTGAAAAGTGTGAAGCAACCGGTTGTGCTGATAATACTCATCCTGAAATGTGCCTTGTCTGTAAAGGACGTGGAGAAACACAACAAGTCTCTCGTTCAATTCTTGGGCAAGTAATGACGTCTCGCCCCTGCAATACCTGCAGTGGATTCGGTTCAGTCATCGCACATCCTTGTCGTGAATGCGCAGGAGATGGACGCGTACGTGCGCGTCAAACAATTAACATAAAAATTCCAGCAGGTGTTGAAACAGGCAATCGAATTCAGATGTCAGGTCGCGGTGAAGTAGGACCAGGTGGCGGACCATCTGGAGATTTGTACGTGGAAATTGTCGAACGTTTACACGAGTATTTAGTTCGAGATGGCAGTGATTTGCATATTCAAATTGGAATTTCGATGGCACATGCTGCTCTCGGTACAAAGGTGCAAGTAGAAGGTTTAGATGGAACTCTCGATGTTGATATTAAAGCTGGTACACAAAGTGGTTCCACAGTAGTTCTCAAAGGAAAAGGCGTGACACATCTTCGAAGTTCATCGCGAGGTGATTTGATTGTTCACATTGAAGTCCAGACACCGATAAAACTAAATCGCGAACAGGAAGAGCTTCTACAAAAATTCGCTGATGCACGTGGAGAAAAAGAGGGTGAAATACATTTAAGTAACCGCGAGGGTGGATTGTTTGGAAAACTCAGAGGAGCGTTTCACCGATAATTATGTTGACTCTATTTTTTGTCGATGATCTTCCACGCAAAGTTGGGTCTACTTACGAATTTGATTCAGAGGATTCTCAACACGCAATCCGTGTCTTAAGAATGGGCGCAGGAGAAATTTTTATGCTCTCCGATGGACAGGGCAAGTGGTCGAAAGTAAAAATATTTGCGGTTAAAAAGAAGTCACTCGAAGTGGAAGTAGTCGAAACCGGTATGCAGGATCCACTTGAGATTTCATTTACAGTTGTTCAAGCGCTTCCCAAGGGTGATCGATTGAAGGAATGCATTGAAATGCTCACAGAAGGTGGTGTTGACACAATTATTCCGTGGGCGGCACAACGTTCGATTGGTAAAGCAGAAAAGGGAGTTGAAAAACTTCAGGTAACGGCGCGTGAAGCGAGTAAACAATCTCGCCGATTATTTATACCTGCGGTCTCAGATGTTGCCAGCACTGCGAAATTAATCGAATTAATCGCAGTACACGATTTAGTCCTGGTTTTCCACGAAAGTGCCACGAGCAAAGTTTCTGAAATTGTGACGAAAAAATACTTCGAATCAAAAAAAGTGATGATCATTATTGGCCCTGAAGGCGGCATCACAAATGAAGAGCTCGAACTCTTCAAGTCCGCCGGAGCTAAAGTCGCGCTTATGGGACGACCAATATTGCGCAGTGCTCATGCGGGTCTTGCTGCAATGAGCGCTGTTAATGCACTCGTTAAAGTATGGTGAATCCATGGCGTTAGACCCACTGTGCTTATTTTGCAAGATCATTGAGAGCGAAATTCCTGCCGATATTGTTTTTAGAAACGAAAACGTCGTTGCATTTAATGACATCAATCCTCAAGCGCCAACACATGTTTTGGTTATTCCGACAATTCATACAGAAAATGCTGCAGGACTTGCAAAAATTTCCGGAACAATAACGGCCGCACTATTTACAGCCGCTGCGGAGATTGCTGAGCAACGTGGGCTTAATGGTTATCGCACCGTTTTTAACACCGGTATCGACGCGGGTCAGAGTGTTTCCCACGCTCACATGCATCTCTTAGGTGGGCGTGGACTCGCCTGGCCGCCAGGTTAAAAGTAGTATTTCGCCCAATATGCAGCGCACTCTGGTCACGGTACCGCCAGCCATTTCAATGGTTGCACTCATTGGTACACGCGATGACAACCTACGAATTGTTGAAGCAGCCTTTCCTTCTGTTGCAATTACGGTGCGTGGAAATGAAATTACGTTGCGCGGCCCACATGCTGAGTGCGGCCAAGTTGAAAAATTGTTCTCCGAATTATTAGTTGTTATTAGATCTGGTCAAGCGTTAACCACGGATGCGATTGCTCGATCTATTTCCATGCTTTCTCAAGAACCGCAAGAACACCCAGCCGAAGTTTTATCTCTGAATATCGTAAGCAATCGTGGTCGCACAATCCGACCAAAGACAGCAAATCAAAAACGATACGTTGAAGCAATTGAAGAGAACACAATTACTTTTGGAATTGGACCAGCAGGTACTGGAAAGACATATTTGGCAATGGCCAAAGCTGTCTCTGCGCTACAAAATAAAAAGGTAAACAGAATTGTTCTTACTCGCCCAGCTGTTGAAGCAGGAGAGCATTTAGGATTCTTGCCAGGAACCTTGAGCGAAAAAATTGATCCGTACCTTCGCCCTTTATTTGATGCACTTCACGACATGATTGATCCGGATTCGATTCCTCGCTTGATGCAATCAGGTGTTATTGAAGTTGCGCCCCTTGCATATATGCGTGGACGAACCCTCAATGACGCATTTGTTATTTTGGATGAAGCGCAGAACACGACACCAGAGCAGATGAAGATGTTTTTAACTCGTCTTGGATTTGGCTCCAAGATGGTGATAACCGGTGATGTGACCCAGGTTGATCTTCCAAATTTGCAACACTCGGGATTGCGCGTGGTGCGCAATATTCTAAATAATATTGATGACATTGCTTTCTTAGAACTTACTGCCGAAGACGTTGTTCGTCACCGCTTAATTGGTGACATCGTCAAGGCATACGATACTTTTGATGAAAACAAGCAAGTTCCAAGGCCAATTCGAAACTCATGACAATAGAAATTACTAATCGCTCTGGACAATTGGTCCCGAGCGATCAATGTCTCTCCCTTCTTAATTATGCATATGGGAAATTAGAGCTGCATCCAGAGTGCGATCTGAACTTAACTTTTATCGACGATAAAGAGATGGAAGAGTTGCACATTAAGTGGATGGATCTTCCCGGAAGCACAGATGTTCTTTCTTTTCCTATGGATATGCCAGAAAATGGGGATGATCCAGTTATTTTGGGTGACATCGTGATCTCACCGCGTTTTGCAGAAATTCAAGCAGTACAAGCTGGACACAGCACAAATCATGAAATTTTTATTTTAGCCACACACGGGCTGCTACACATTCTTGGATATGACCATGAAGATGTAGAGGATGAAAAAATGATGTTTGAACTTCAAGAAGTAATTGTTAATGAATGGGAAGCAATGTAATGAGCCCATACGCAATTGCAGCAATTATTCTTTTATTGGGTTTCGCGGGATTCCTAGCCGCTACTGAATCTGCCTTAACTTCAATCTCACGTATTCTCATTGAAGAACTCGAATCAAAACGTGGAGGAGAATTACTACGTAAATTCAGCCTACAACCTGCGAAGTATCTCAATGTAATTTTGCTTGTACGCAAAACCTGCGAATTAACTGCGACTGTATTGCTCGCGTCGATTTTGCTTAGAAATTATTCATCGGCGCAGGCAATGTCGTTGACCGTACTAATTATGGTGATCATTTCCTACGTATTCGTCGGCGTTGGACCGCGAACATTAGGCAAGCAACATCCACACACATGGGCACGAGCGGGTATTGGTGTCGCATTCTTTTTAGCTTTCATTTTAGGTCCAGTGACAAAATTGTTAATTGCAATTGGTAACGCAATAACTCCTGGTGTTGGCTTTAGAACAGGTCCATTTACCAATGAAGCAGAACTCCGAGATTTAGTAGACCAAGCACACGAACGTGGATTAGTGGAATCAGATGAACATGAGATGATCCACTCAGTATTTGAATTAGGGGATACGTTAGTCCGAGAATTAATGGTTCCACGTACTGAGATGGTGTGGATCGAAAAAGATAAATCACTTCGGCAGGCACTTTCACTTGCGCTTCGTTCAGGTTTTTCACGCGTACCAGTAGTCGGCGACAGCATTGATCGAATCATTGGAATTGCTTACGTTAAGGATTTAGCAAAGCGCACACTTGATCGGCACGAAGCTGAACAAAATGAACGCGTCGAGCAACATATGCGCCCAGCAACTTTTGTTCCAGAGAGCAAAATTGCCGCCGATTTACTAAAAGAGATGCAGCGCGATCAAATTCACTTAGCAATTGTTGTAGATGAATATGGTGGCACCGCAGGAATTATTACAATCGAAGATATTCTCGAAGAAATTGTTGGTGAAATCGCAGATGAATTCGACGATGGAGTGGAAGCTTTCACATGGATTTCAGATGGCAAAGCTCGCGCAAAGGCGACACTACACATCGAGGATTTAGCCGACGAACTAGGAATTGAAATCTCAGAAGAAGATTTTGAAGATGTTGACACTATTGGTGGTTTGATGGCGCAAAAACTTGGACGCGTTCCAATCGCTGGAAGCACCATCACTGTTGGTGAATATCTCATCACTTCCGAGCGACCAGTTGGTCGACGTCGTAGAATTAGTAGCGTGTTAATTGAAAAGATTGAGAGCGTTGGTAATGAAAAGCTTTAGCAACGCTGAAGATCAGAAGTTAGCGACTCTGGCCACTGCCACGCTAAAACGGACGGGTGCACTACAAGCCGCTGCCCTGCGCGATAACACCGGACGTACATACGTCGCAATAAATATTTCAACTCCATCGCTGACATTAGATGCGTGTGACTCTGTATTTACAGTTGCAATGGCATCGGGAATTTCTGGAATTGAAAGTGTTGTTGTCGTCGGTGATAAACCTTCAAAGCCAGGCGCACTTCGTGAGTTTTCTGCCAGCGCTACGGTCTTTTATTGCAGCGATAATGGGGAAATTTCTACGCTTTAGCCATTGGCTATCGCCCCCGATACAATTTAGCAATGCGCATTGTTCGTTTTTCTCCCGGGCCAAACTCTGGATTAGGTACTGATCCACTCTTTGGTCTGCTTGAAGAAGATGGAACAAATATCTCAGTAATTGCGGGTGACCCAATTTATGCTGGTGTGAGCAAAACAGGTGCGGTTACGCAGTTATCCGATGTTCGCTTGCTGGCCCCAGTTATTCCCCGCAGCAAAGTTGTTTGTATCGGAAAAAATTATGCAGATCATGCAGCTGAGATGAATTCAGTAGTTCCAACAGAGCCAATTATTTTCTTAAAGCCAAACACTTCTGTCATTGGACCGATGGACACAATCGTGTGGCCATCAATGTCAGAGCGTGTGGATTACGAAGCCGAGCTGGCAATCGTGATTGGTCGTATTTGTAAAGACGTACCACGCGAGCGAGTCAACGACGTAATTTTTGGTTACACAGTTGCAAATGATGTGACTGCACGCGATTTACAGAAAAAAGATGGGCAGTGGAGCCGTGCAAAAGGCTTTGATACTTTTTGCCCAATTGGTCCATGGATAGATACAGACTTTGTTCCAGGAAATCAGCGAATTACTGCAAAAGTTAACGATGATCAGAAGCAAGATGCACGTTTGAATCAGATGATTTTTAGAGTTCCTGAAATAGTTCAGTTTGTTTCCCAAGTAATGACACTTTTACCAGGTGATGTAATTCTTACCGGAACACCTGCAGGTATAGGTCCTCTACAACCTCAGGGCATGGTTACTGTTGCGATTGAAGGTTTAGGCGAATTAACGAATCGAGTTAGTGCCCATGGCTAAAAAAGTAAAGGTCCGTTTCGCACCTTCTCCAACTGGCGACCTCCATGTAGGAAATATTCGTACAGCGCTATTTGATTGGGCTTATGCACGTCACACAGGCGGAACATTTCTCTTTCGCATCGAAGACACAGATACGACTCGTGTCACAGATGAATATATTCAAGCTGCAATAGATACGTTGAAGTGGCTTGGACTTAATTGGGATGAAGGTCCTGAAGTGGGCGGCGAAAACGGTCCATACCTACAATCACAACGTTTAGACATTTATGCAGAGTGGGCACAAAAATTCTTAGATCAAAAAGATGCTTACCATTGTTATTGCACGCCAGCAGAGTTAGAAGCAACTCGCGAGGCACAACGCGCGGCAAATGTTGCACCTGGTTATGACGGTAAGTGCCGCGATTTATCGGCAGATCAAGTTGCTGTATATAAGAGCGAAGGTCGCGAAGCTGTGATCCGTATGCGCATGCCAGATGGTTCAACAACATTTGTTGATGAAATTCGTGGCGAAGTCTCCTTCGAACACAAATTTGTACCGGACTTTGTTTTAGTTCGTGCAGATGGTTCACCGCTTTATACATTGGCTGTGGCTGTTGATGATATTTTGATGAAGGTCACTCATGTATTGCGCGGCGAAGATTTACTCTCTTCAACTCCAAGACAGATACGTGTTTATCAAGCAATGGGGGTAAAGCCAGAGGATTTCCCAGTATTTGCTCACTTACCTTTCGTAATGGGGCAAGACAATGCAAAATTATCCAAGCGCAACGGTGAAGTTTCTATTGCTTGGTATCGCGAACAAGGATATTTGCCCGAAGCTATTTGTAATTACTTAGCACTACTTGGTTGGTCACCTGGTGATGATCGCGAAAACATCACGATGGCCGAGCTCTGCGAATTATTTACCGTTGAAAAGGTCCATTCCTCACCTGCTCGTTTTGATATGAAAAAACTTGAGGCAATCAATGGAGACAAAATACGAGCTCTTACCCTGGATGATTTCTTGAAATGGTCACTTCCATTCCTAACGAAGACCGGAATTATTGCTGGAACAGATAGCGAGATTGCCCTCGTCAAATCTGCACTTCCAATTATTCAAGAGCGCATCGTGAAGTTAGATGAAGTACCACAGATGCTTAAATTCCTTTTTGTAAAAGAATTTGCAGTAGAAGTAGATAGCGTTTCAAAGATCATAGATGATGTTTCTAAAGATGTCTTGAAGCGTTCACTCAAAGAATTAGAACCACTTTCAACATGGAACCACGACAGCATTGAAGCAGCACTACGTGCATGTTTGATTGAAGAGATGGGACTTAAGCCACGCATTGCATTTGGCGCAGTACGCATTGCAACTACTGGCAGCACAATTTCTCCACCATTATTTGAATCAATGGAGTTACTTGGTAAACAGGCTTCATTGGCTCGAATTGCTGCGGCACTCACGCTCTAATTGGTGCGGTATTCTTTGCACTGCCTATTTTGGGGTATGGGGTAATTGGCAGCCCTGCTGATTCTGGTTCAGTAAGTCTAGGTTCGAGTCCTGGTACCCCAGCGAACAAAGTAATAAGTAAAAGAATATGGAGAAAATGAAAGCCAAAGGCGATCGTTTTTGAAAAAGAAAATGAAAGCCAAAGGCGATCATTTTTGAAAAATCTAGGGCCCCGTCGTCTAGCGGCCTAGGACTCTGGCTTCTCAAGCCAGCTACGAGGGTTCGAATCCCTTCGGGGCTACAAAGGATAAGACCGTTACCGAGAATTTCTCAGTAACGGTCTTTTCTTTTAATTAAAGTGATGTAGCGATAAAGACATTTGCCAGCGTCAGAGCGATGAGCCCAGCCCACACGCAAGTTGAAACTTCTGACTTCTTCTTGTTTTTAATTGTTAGCCCCAAGATGACGAGCAGAATCAAAAACTTAGCGCCGACTACTGCGTGATCAGGCGCGTCATATTGAACTGGATCTGTTGCATGTAGCGAAGAATTGATTCCAACCAATGCGATTCCGGCAACAAGTGCGGTCAGCATTGAATGTAGGAAGCCAACGTGAATGGACTTCTTTGGCTTAGGTAGCTGCATCAGAAGCAGAACCAGGCCGCCTAATACAGAAAGAATATGGATAACTAGAAAAATGGTTTTAACAGTGCTCATGTGAAAATAATAGAGGCGAGGGAGAGGTATTCATGGTCATTTCACTGAATTAAGGAGCATAATTTGGATATGGCAACTACCAAGAAGGCTCCAGTAAAGAAAGCAGTAGCTAAGGTCCCAGCTAAAGCTCAAGTAATTCAACCGATTTATCAGCAATCAAGAATCGATTGGCGTTCACTCTATCTCTACGCCGTCTGCTTGATCACTCTTATGGTCTGCCTATTCTCGCTAGTTTCATTAATTAGAAGCGGCGTAAATGTTGCCTATCCAGATCCAGCTTATGTCGATCCATATGCAACAAAACCACAAGCTAATTCGGCACTAATTGCAGAGCAAGTTAAAGATCAGAATCAACGTCAAGCCGTAAAGAGCATGATTGACGCGGTTACGACTCTGATTATTGCTGGGCCGCTATATGTCTATCACTGGCGTTTAGCTCGCAAATAAACTGCATGCAAAAA
>CAFBMS010000041.1_pt1 | contig 10117 bp, 5 predicted proteins | sample 7269031 | NCBI WGS metagenome assembly CAFBMS01 (sample SAMEA6814072, study PRJEB35770) | uncultured Candidatus Planktophila sp. | biome: Freshwater; feature: Freshwater reservoir; material: water | place: Czech Republic | collected 2017-05-23 | depth 30m m
CAGAGCGTTTGATTCCGCCTAAGAAACTCAACATGGAAGGTGCTCTCGAATTCTGTCGTGAAGATGAATGCGTAGAAGTAACTCCAGCTGTTGTGCGAATTCGTAAGGTTGTTCTCGATGGATCTGAACGAGCACGCACAACATCGCGCCAGAAGAAGGCAAACCTCAACGTTTAATTCTGCTCTTCGCGTATTTGGCTAGTTTTGTCACATGGGTCGGGCAAGATAACCACTGTGAGTAAAGCGAAAGTAACCCTGGTCGCCAGCAACTCTGTTGTCCCTGCGATCACGCTTTCAGCCCAACAAAGTGGCGTTGTTGCCCATCGCAATTCACCAATCATCGCACTCGGTGCACCGGGTACTGGCAAAACGACAGTGCTTATTCACTCCGCACTGGCGCGAATTAACGAAGGACAAAATCCAGATTCAATTCTTCTGATTACTTTCGGCCGTGAAAGTGCATCTGATTTACGCGATGCAATTGCTCTACAAACAACCGCCACCATGTACGAACCACTTGCCCGTACATTTCACTCACTCGCTTTTTCAATTCTTAAGATGAAATCCCACGCTGATGATCCGGATCCAATTTTGTTATCCGGCCCCGAACAAGAGAGTTTTATTCGCGATCTCTTAACAGGAGACATTGCAGATGGTTATCGGCAATGGCCAACGGATTTACATCTAGCGCTTACAACTCATGGGTTTGCTCGCGAATTACGCGATCTGATTCTGCGAGCATCAGAGCGTGGAGTAACACCAGAAAAATTAGAAGAGTATGCACAGACCTACGGTGAGAAATATTGGCAAGGTGCCGCCGATTTTTGGAAGCGATACAACGGTGCGATGTTCATGCGCGAAGTTGCTGCTGAGGATTCGAAATTGCGAATCGATCCATCCGAATTACTATCTAGAGCAATTAGACACCTTGAAATCAATCCAGATCTGCTTTCAGAACTTCGCAACAGATTTAAAACAATTATGGTCGATGAGTTTCAAGAGACCGATCCTGCACAGAGAAGATTACTGCGTTTACTAGCGCCACAAGATCTTGTACTCGTCGGTGATGCGCACAGTGCAATCGGCCGATTTAGAGGCGCAGATCCTGATGGCATGAGTGCAGAAATTGATTATTACCTTGCGCAAAACGGCACACAAATTATTTTGGATCAGGATTTTCGAAGTACACAATCAACACACACAGTTGGATTGAGTGTTTCATCAAATTTCAGACTTCCTGGCCAAACTCATCAACGCTCATGCGTGAATGAAAAAAAGCAAGGGGTTGTCGCGATTGAAAGATTGCGCTCTGTTTCTGAGGAAGCGCAATACATTGCTTATCAATTCCGCCGTGCACACCTTGTTGATGGCGTGCCGTATTCACAAATGGCAGTACTTGTTCGATCTCCAGGTTCTTTAACTTCAGCAATTCGCCGAGCCTTTGCACAAATATCAATTCCTGTTGCAGGCGAGTTAGAAGCGCTGGCAACGAACGCGAGCATTGCACCATTTCTGTTGATTGCCGAAATTGCTACTAATTCTAAAGTGCTGAACACGGAAAATGTGGAACGTTTATTGCTCAGCGAATGTGGTGGCGCAGATGCGATTTCACTTCGCCGAATCCGCAGGGCATTACTTGCAACTCGTTTAGATGATGACAAGCGAACTGGTAATCAATTATTGATTGAAGCAGTTGATACCGGCGATGTTTCTATTGAAGGCGCAGAACCAATTCTTCGTATAAATCAATTACTGATTAAAGCGCGGGCAGTGACACGAAAACCAGATGCACGCGGTGAAGATTTACTCTGGGCAATTTGGGACAACGCACAAACTAGTGATGGCGCAAAACTTAGTACGCAGTGGCAAGAGATTGCACTGCGCGGTGGAAATCGCGGCGCATCGGCAGATCGAGATCTCGATGCAATGATGCAACTCTTTCAAAGTGCGCAACGTTTCTCTGAAAGATTCCCCCTCTCAGGTGCACAAGCATTTATCCGTGAAGTAAGTGCAGAAATAATTGCCGGAGATGTTATTACCGCCCAAGGTGTACGCCCTGATTGCGTTGAAATTCTTACAGTCCACGCCGCGAAAGGTCGCGAGTGGGATTTAGTTGCTGTTGCAGGTTTACAAGAAGGCATGTGGCCAAATTTGCGTCAACGCAGTTCACTCCTTGGAGCAGAGCGACTTGTTGAACGCGAACGTCACGGAAATCTAGCCCGTACCGAACTCGATGTCATTGCAGCGGGTGCACTCCTTGAAGATGAACGCCGCTTATTGCACGTTGCAACCACACGTGCACGCCACTCACTCTTTGTAACTTGTGTTTCCTATGAAGATGATCAACCATCACAATTCTTTGAAGAAATTTCAGATGCGATACTCAACAAATCCAGCGAAGAACTTGATCAATACTCATCGCCACGCCCTATTACTACACCCGCATTAGTTGCTGATTTACGTACGGCGCTCACAGGGGAACGAGCAAAGGAAGCAGCATCAATAATCAAGGCGTTAAGTGATGCCGGAATCCATAGCGCTGATCCGCAGAGTTGGATTGGTGTTGCACAATTAAGCACAACAGAGCCGATTATTGATCCCACTAAAGCGGTGCCGATTTCACCAAGTAGTGCGGAAAACTTTACAGAGTGCGGAATGAAATGGTTCTTAGAAAAAAGTGGCGGAACCGATGGAGACGGCATCGCCCAAGTTTTAGGTTCAGCTATTCACGCCTTTGCAGCGCTGATGGTGCAAGAAGAAGGAATCACCGAATCAATTCTTATTGAAAAGTTAAAGAGTTCCTGGAACCTCATTGACCCGCAAGAAGGATGGGTCAGCAAAGGCTCACAAGATAAAGCAATTGCCATGATTTCTCGTTTCATGAAATATCACATAAAGAACGAACGTGATGTCGTCGGAGTAGAACTTAAATTTGATGTCACGGTCGGAAAAGCTCGAATTATCGGAACTGTGGATCGACTCGAAGTTGATTCAGCAGGCAACCTGTTTGTGATTGATTTTAAGACTAGTAAAGACCCCATCACTTATGAAAAAGTAAAAGAGAATCTGCAACTCAAGAGCTATCAAATAGCTGTCACCGAAGGTGGATTTAAAGCACACCATGCAAGTACAACTTCAAGTGGCGCAGCACTTATTTACCTTGGACATGACATACAAAAGATTTCTTCACGCGAACAAGAGCCAATTGATATTGGCGCTGCCCGCACGCAAATCGAAGGAATCGCACAATCTATGGGCGCAGCGCAATTTGTTGCCGCTACAAATAAACGTTGCAAAGAGTGTCCAGTAAAGAGTTCGTGCCCAATAAAGGCAGAGGGGCGAACGGTGATTGAATGATTTCGCCACTAGAAATATCTGCAGCCCTTCGCACTGTTGATCCTAAAGTTTCTGATCCAACTCCTGAGCAAATTGCAATCATTAGTGCTCCTCTAGAGCCAGCAGTTGTTATTGCCGGTGCCGGCTCAGGTAAAACAGAAACTATGAGTGCTCGCGTTTTGTGGCTCGTTGCAAACAAAATTGTCCGCCCTGATGAAATTCTAGGATTAACTTTTACTCGTAAAGCCGCAGGCGAGCTATCTATTCGAGTTCGCAAACGATTACGCCAATTAAAAGAAGCTGGTCTGTTAGACAAAGACTTAGCTTTAGATACAGCAATTACTACCTACCACTCTTATGCAGGGCGAATCTTAAGCGAGCATGCTATTCGTTTAGGCATCGATGCAACGAGTGATCCGCTCGGAGATGCAGCGCTCTGGCAAATAGCATCTGATGTCGTCCGTAATTGGCCAGATGAAAACTTTACAAACGAAAGCGCTGTCAGCACTGTTATAGATGACGTGATTGGACTTGCAAAACTTGTTCTAGAACACCAAGTTTCTTTTGAATCAATAAGAAAAGAAGATGAAAAAACCCTGGCCGAATTACAACGTATCGGTGGAACGAGTAACGAAGAAGTACGCAAAGTTGTGCGCATTGCACAACAGCGCATAGCCATTTTACCTATGGTCGAAGAGTTCCTTAAGCGCCGCCGAGATGATGGACAACTCTCATTCGATGATCAGATGTCTATCGCTGCAGATATCGCAGAAAAATTTCCAGAAGCGTGCGAGCTAGAACGCGCGAAGTACAAAGTTGTTTTGCTCGATGAATATCAAGACACATCGCAATCTCAAGTACGAATGCTTTCGGCGCTCTTTGGAAAAGGCCATCCTGTTATGGCAGTCGGAGATCCATGCCAAGCGATTTATACATGGCGCGGTGCTTCTGCTGGAACAATCGGAACATTTGCTAAGTATTTTCCAAAGAATTCTGGGCAAAATGGAGCAGAATTATTTAATCTCTCAATTACTTTTAGAAATGATAAAAAGATTCTCGAAATCGCCAACTCAATCTCAGATCAGATTCGTTCAACTTCCAGTGTTCGTGTTGATCCACTGCGTCCGCGCGATACCGCTGGCGAAGGCGAAATTGCTTACGGTGTCTTTGAAACACTCGATGCAGAAGCGCAAGGCATTGCGGAGTATTTTCATAAGCATTGGTTTGCTCCAGAGCGCATTGCAATTGAAGAAGATAAGCGCACTTCTTTTGCGGTCTTAGTCCGTAAACGTTCACAAATTTCTAAGATCGAAAGTGCATTGCGCGAGCGAGGTATTCCAGTAGAAGTAATTGGTGTTGGTGGCTTAATTTATGTTGCAGAAGTGGCCGATGTTTTATCGCTGATGAAAATCGTGACGGATCCAGAAGCAGGCACTGCATTGATGCGACATCTGACTGGGCCAAGGCTGGCACTGGGTGCAAAAGATATTGCAGCACTCGGTGCATATTCCAGAAAGCGTGCAAAGAGTGGTCACGAAGATTCACACTCATTTATTGCAAAGATTGCTGCAGGAAATCCTGATTCAGCCGAAGCTGATGATCTCTTCATCGGTTCATTGATTGACGCGCTAGATGAGATTGATCAATGCGACAAAGAATCTCGCGCACTCTTTAGTGAAGTTGGATTTACTCGACTCTCTCGTTTTGCAACAGACTTACGCAGATTACGTTCACGAGCAGGTGGATCGATTGTTGATTTGATTACAGAAATCGAAAATTATCTCAACTTAGATCTCGAAGTTTCATTGCGCGATGGCACACGTAATGGCCGTCGTCACCTCGAACGTTTCTTAGATGAAGCATCAAAATTTTCACGAAGCGGTGGCAGTATCTCAGCCTTTATCGAGTGGCTCGACGTCACTTCTAAAAAAGAGGGCGGACTTAAATCAGGTGCACCCGAAGTACGTAGCGATGTAGTTCAACTCCTCACTGTTCACACCGCAAAGGGTGCCGAATGGGACTTTGTTGCAGTTCCAGGGTTGGCTGAAGGAACTTTCCCAAGTACGTACACAAATGATCCAGATAATTGGATTACAAATGAGAAGCAGATTCCTTTTGTTCTTCGCGGAGATGGGGACGAGCTTCCTGTATTTTCACTTGCGCAGTGCACTAAAGATAGTGAAGCAAGCAAAGTAATCAAGGAGTATGCAAAATATTGTTCTTCCATCAAGAAACAAGAAGAGATTCGACTCGGTTATGTGGCGGTCACTCGCGCACGCACGCACTTACTCTGCACAACTTCCTGGTGGCGAGAAGGCGCAAAGAGTGTTGATCCAAGTGAACTATTTGCACACGTCGCCCACATTGCAGAAAACCTTGGCGGAGTATTACTTAGCGAAACAAGTGCACCAGAAGATGGCGCTCGCAATCCAATAGAAGTTAATCCTGAAACCGGTTATTGGCCACGAGATCCATTGGGCAATCGACGTGAAGCATTCGATGCTGGTGTGGATTTAGTTCAGAAATCACAAGCGCATGGACTTACATTAAGTGGCGATGAAACTGCTGATTCGTGGATCAATGACGCACAAGCTCTTATCGCAGAAGTAAAGATCCGCGCTTCATCAACTATTGAAGTGGCGCTGCCTTCGCGTATCTCCACATCAACTCTTGTTGCATTGCACGAAGATCCAGCGGCACTGGCATTAGCTATTCGCAGACCAATTCCGCGTTCGCAAGATCCATATTCTCGCCGAGGAACGCAATTCCATGCCTGGGTTGAAAAACAATTTGGTGCAATGACTTTATTTGATGACTCTGCTTTGGATTATTTCGATCCCATTGAAGAAGATGGAAAACTTGAGGACCTTAAGAAGGCGTGGCTTGCAAGTGATTATGCCGAAAGAAAACCTGCGGCGATAGAAGTTCCATTTGAATCAGTTATTGGTGGCGTTCTTGTACGAGGTCGAATAGATGCGGTGTATGAAACATCAGATGGGTTTGAAGTGGTTGATTGGAAGACGGGTTCAAAACAACTAGGAGAATCTGCAGCAATTCAGTTGGCAATGTATCGCCTGGCATGGGCGCGATTAAAATCTATCGATGTTTCTAAAGTTAGTGCAGCATTTCATTATGTTCCAACTTCAATCACAGATAAACGTGCAGACTTACTAGATGAGGCTGCGCTAGTCGCTCTTATTCAATCTCTACAGTAATTGGCAAGTGATCACTTATGCCTGTTGCAGTTGTTGGTATTGACTTGGTTTTGCTTAAAGCGTTCTTACATAAAATGTAATCAAATTGAATCTTGGCACCCCAACTTGGATAAGTATTTTGCGTCACCAGTGATTTCCAGGATGAACCAACGACGGGTAAACCTTTAGGCAAGTTGAGGTCCCCCATAATTACAACTTTGTTACCAGTTTCTTGTGAAGACTTTTCTGCCCATCTTTTTAGCTTGTTCAGTTGCTTAAAATTTACGCCTGGAACAAATGAGAGATGTGTGTTAATAATGCTCCACCCATTTTCTAAGTGCGCAACAAGTGCAACCCGTGGTTCATCGTGGACATAAATAAAACGCGGCTTACCTTTTCCATCTTCGCCGCCCGGAACAAGCAACGGCATTCCAACAATTGAGCGACCTAATTCGATTCGTTCGTAGGCTGTAACAGGAATTGTTGAAGCAAAACCAATTCCATATGCGCCCTCTATTTTCTTATTCCCAATTTTTTTACTTGAACTACTTTCAGCAGTAATTATTGATTCATCACTTTCTTTGAGTCCGCGCCACTTTTCTCCAGGCGTTCCAATAATTGAAGGTGCAAATGCCCAATCAACTGCCTTCATTGCCTGAGCAATTTCTACAGTTTGATTTACTGAATTACTGCGGGGCAGAAAATGGTCTACTTCTTGAATTGCTAATACTTCAGGGGCAATTTTCTTAATTGCGCTGGGCAGGCTCGCTTTACTGCCAGGCGGGATGGCCATCGCATGCAGGAGATTCCACGATGTCAGCCTCATGCGCACAGGCTAGTAGCGTTGACCCCCTATGAGCACGCTCAAACCAATTAGCGCCCCGCTGGATCGGGCAAGTGAGCTTCGAAGTGATGAAGCAGAACTTAATCGTTTGTGGAGCGCCGCAAAAATAATCCGTGTATCTGATTCTAAGTTGGCTAGCGACGGAACATCGTTGCAATTTCTTAGTGCCGCGGAAGTAGAAAAGTTAATTGCTTCAAAGGTTTTTACAAGTGGCGATAGATATTTTCTGGGAATTGAGCCTGCAAACAAAGTTGCTTATTTTGCATGGGATTGCGATGAAGTGGGCCTGGCACCAGGTGAAAGTTCCACCGAAGGATTGTCATCTCTGCGTGACTTAGGCAGCACGCTAGATGAGTTTCATATAGGAATTTCAATGCACGCAGTAGCGCTGGTTAATTGGCATCGTTCTCATCCGCACTGCGCGAGGTGCGGCGCCGAAATTGAATCAACACTTGGTGGATCAGTTCGAGTCTGCGTTAAAGATCAGAGCCAGCATCACCCGCGCACTGATAGCGCAGTAATAGTCTTAGTAAAAGATAAAGATGATCGAATACTGCTGGGACATCAACCAATATGGCTTGATGGGAGATTCTCAACCTTTGCTGGATTTGTCGAACCTGGTGAAACATTCGAACAGTGCGTTGAACGAGAAGTATTCGAAGAATCTGGCGTCAAGGTTAAAGAGATTAAATATCTCGGATCCCAACCATGGCCATTTCCAGCGTCCATCATGATCGCATTTTCAGCCGTTGTAGATGATCCAAGTACAGCCAAAGCTGACGGAGTCGAAATTACAGAGGTGCGCTGGTTTACACGCGATGAACTTAAATCATCGGTTGCAGATGGATCACTGTCATTGCCTCCAACAATTAGCGTTGCACGCAAGATGATTGCAATGTGGTTTGGGCCAGGTGCAGAAAAACTGACTGGCAGCGAATCATGGCGCTAAGTTCGGAAGAGATTCTTGCTGCCCTTGATGACGAACAACGCGCTGTAGCACTAGCAAGTCGCGGACCAGTCTGTGTAATCGCAGGTGCTGGCACAGGAAAAACCAGAGCAATTACGCACCGCATTGCATATGCCGCATCAATTGGCGTGATGGATCCGCAAAAGGTTTTAGCGCTTACTTTTACTGCGCGCGCAGCCGGTGAAATGCGTGTGCGCCTTCGCACATTAGGTGTTCCAACGGTTGCGGCACGAACAATTCACTCAGCCGCACTTAAGCAATTACTTTATTTCTGGCCACAAGTATTTGGTGGCAGAGCACCAGATTTGCTCACAACGAAGACTGGTTTTATCACTCAAGCGATCACACGCGCAGATTTGCAAGGGACTCTGTCTATTACATCTCGTGATTTGATGCGCGATATTGCAACTGAATTTGAATGGGCAAAGTCATCACAAGTTGTTCCCGAAGATTATGTAAACGAAGCATCAAAAAGAACGCAGAAACCACGAATTAACCCAGAACAAATCGCACAGGTGTATTCGGCATATATGTCTTTGATGAAGCAAGAGCGAACAATGGATTTTGAAGATGTTTTATTGCTAACGGCTGCGATGCTCGAAGAAGAACGCGAAGTCCGTGAGCGAGTGCAAGATCAATACCGTTATTTCACAATCGATGAGTACCAAGACGTTTCACCGCTGCAACAACGAATCATCAATGCGTGGCTCGGCAGTCGTCAAGAATTATGTGTTGTTGGCGACCCTGCCCAAACTATTTATTCATTCGCCGGCGCAACCCCTGTTTTCTTAAACACTTTCACGCAACGTTTTCCTGAAGCAGAAGTAATTAGATTAACCAGCGGATATCGCTCGACTCCTGAAATCACATTGATGGCAAATACTGTCCTGCGAAGTGCATCTATGGGTCAAGAGCTAGTTGCACAAAATGATCACGGCGCAAAGCCAACGGTTGCAGCATACAAAGATGAATTCGCAGAAATTGCGGGAGTTGTAAAAGACATCGGCGTTCTTTTGTCTGAAGGTGCGCCAGCCCAGGAGATTGCAATTTTGGCGCGTACCAATGGGCAACTGAACTCCATTGAAAAAGCGATTGCTGCAGCGGGGTTGCCATATCAAGTGCGCAACAACGAGCGATTCTTTGACCGCACCGATGTTCGCGAATTTCTTAAAGGCGTGCGCACCGCATCCGTAATTCCAACTGAAGGTGTTTATTGGCTCGATGAATTACGCACCCTGGCACAGCCATTCTTAACTGGCACCAGCATCGATGGCATTGCAGGTTTATTGCACTTGGCTCGTGAATTAGATGGCGATGATTCATTTGCACCGAAGACTCTGCGTGCGTACCTTCGCGAAGTAGAAGATCGAGTACAACAAAACAATCCGCCAACAATGCCTGTACTGACTTTGGCGACTTTGCATGCTGCAAAGGGACTTGAGTGGGAACGAGTGTTTTTAATCGGTGTCAGCGAATCCATACTTCCATTTGAATCAGGAAATACAGGCCCAGAGAATCAGAGCGCCATTGATGAAGAGCGCCGATTGTTCTACGTTGGAATTACACGTGCCAAGAAGGATTTACGCATGAGTTATCGAGGAGAACCAAGCCGATTCCTGCGTGAATCTGGGTTACTGGCGAGTTCGTAACTGCCAGCATGCATGCGCGCAGTTAATTAATTTGCATCATCGCGGGGGCATGCTTTACCCTTGCACTTCATCCAAAATATGGATGTGCACGAGAGAAAAGGGAGCACGCGATGTCAACAATCGTAAGC
>CAFBMS010000042.1_pt1 | contig 9909 bp, 10 predicted proteins | sample 7269031 | NCBI WGS metagenome assembly CAFBMS01 (sample SAMEA6814072, study PRJEB35770) | uncultured Candidatus Planktophila sp. | biome: Freshwater; feature: Freshwater reservoir; material: water | place: Czech Republic | collected 2017-05-23 | depth 30m m
AAAAGCCATGAAAGAGACGAATATTCTCGCTTACGAGCAGTATCAAAAAATGCTAGATGTCGGAATTGCGCGCGAAGTAGCTCGTGTCGTTCTTCCTGTCGGCCTTTATTCTTCTATGTATGTAAGTATGAATGCTCGTGCTCTTATGAATTTCTTATCGCTTCGAACATCGCGCGAAGGTTCACATTTTCCAAGTTATCCTCAACGTGAAATTGAGATGGTTGCTGAGAAGATGGAAGCCGAATTTGCGAAATTAATGCCCCTTACGCATAAGGCATTTGAGAAATCTGGACGCATAGCGCCCTAAGTAAGCGATAGCCTTAGCCCATGACAACGCACGCGCCATTTGGGCGGCTAGCTACAGCGATGGTCACTCCTTTTAAAAAGGATTTATCAATTGACTGGGATGGCGTTGCAACTCTGGCACAACATTTACTCTCATCTGGCCATGATGCAATTATCGTTAACGGAACAACAGGTGAAGCACCTACAACTAGTGATGATGAAAAAGATCAAATCATTAAAGTTGTTAAAGAATCGGTAGCAGGTAAGGCAAAAGTTGTTGCAGGTGCAGGCAATAATGAAACATCTCACTCAGTCGAACAAGGTCTCCGCGCGCAAAAAGCCGGAGCCGATGGATTGCTCGTCGTAACTCCGTATTACAACAAACCCCCACAAGCCGGAATCGAAGCTCACTTTCGTGCGATTGCTGATGCAACAGATCTTCCTGTGATGCTCTATGACATTCCTGGACGTACGGGTATGCAAATCGAAGCTGACACCATCGTCAAATTATCTGAGCATCCGCGCATAGTTGCACTCAAAGATGCAAAGGGTGACGTTGCATCGACGTCATGGGTAATTAAGCGTTGCGGTATTCCTGTTTATTCAGGAGATGACATTTTGAATTTACCGCTACTTTCAGTTGGAGCAGTCGGTTTTGTTTCAGTGTGTGGCCACACAGTGGGAAAAGATTTACGCGAATTACTTGATTCGTGGTTTGCTGGAAATACTGCACGCGCACTTGAAATTCATCAAAAACTTCTACCAGTCTTCACTGGAACCTTCCGCACTCAAGGTGCGATTTTAACTAAAGCAGCTCTTAATTTGATGGGGCTCCCAGGCGGATATACGCGCTTACCTTTAGTAGATGCAACAGATGCACAAATTGCACAGTTGCGTGAAGACTTACGCGCAGGTGGCGTAACGCTTCGCTCATGACGCATCCACATCCAAACCTAGGAACACCTCCCAAGTTAGTTAAAGACGCACTTCGCATAGTTGCCCTTGGTGGTTTAGCTGAAATCGGTCGCAACATGACCGTATTTGAATGTAATGGAAAGCTTCTCATTGTTGATTGTGGTGTTTTATTCCCAGAAGAAAATCAGCCTGGTATTGATTTAATTTTGCCTGATTTTTCTTATATTCGAGATCGTCTAAGTGATGTACTTGCAATTGTTTTAACTCATGGCCATGAAGATCACATCGGAGCGGTTCCTTATTTATTGCGCGAGCGTGGAGATATTCCTATCTACGGATCTGCGCTCACTCTTGCATTAATAACAGCTAAATTAAAAGAACACAGAATCACGCCACTTACTCGCGAAGTTCGCGAAGGTGGACAAGAAGATGTTGGACCATTTGATCTCGAATTTGTTGCAGTAAATCACTCAATCCCAGATGCACTCGCCATTGTGATTAATACTCCAGCTGGGCGCATTTTGCATACTGGAGATTTTAAAATGGATCAGCTGCCATTAGATGGTCGCATTACAGATTTGCGAACCTTTGCTCGCTTGGGTGATGAAGGAGTGGATTTATTTCTTGTAGATTCCACGAACGCCGATGTTCCTGGATTTACGGCATCCGAACGAGAGATAATGCCCGTGCTAGATCGTGTGTTTAGATCTACCAAACGCCGAATAATTGTTGCCTCGTTCTCATCTCATGTACACAGAATTCAGCAAGTTATAGATACCGCGGCAATTCATAATCGCAAAGTTGCTTTTATCGGTCGCTCAATGGTTCGCAACATGGGAATAGCGAGTGATTTAGGATATTTGAATATCCCTGGAGATATTTTATTTGATGCAAAAGAGTTAGATTCCTATGATGACAACGTTGTCCTGATTTGTACCGGCTCTCAAGGCGAACCAATGGCGGCGCTTTCTCGCATGGCTAATGGAGATCATCAAATTCGAGTTGGTGAAGGCGACACTGTTATTTTGGCATCGTCACTCATTCCAGGCAATGAAAATTCAGTGTTTCGTGTAATTAATGAACTCACACGCTTTGGAGCAAAAGTTGTTCACAAAGCCAATGCGATGGTTCATGTTTCTGGTCATGCTGCTGCTGGAGAATTGCTCTATTGCTACAACATAGTAAAACCAAAATATGCAATGCCTGTTCACGGCGAGTGGCGCCATCTCAAAGCAAATGCTGAAATTGCAATAAATGCGGGAGTGCCACGCGAAAACACAATCGTTATCGAAAATGGAGTTGTCGTCGATTTAGTAGATCACGTTGCACAAGTAGTTGGTGGAGTTCCCTGCGGATTTGTTTTTGTAGATGGCCAAAGCATTGGTGATATCACTGAATCATCTTTGAAAGATAGAAGAATTTTAGGAGAAGAGGGTTTCATCTCAGTTGTTGTAGTCGTTGATGCGCAGAGTGGAAAAATAGTTGCTGGTCCAGACATTCATGCACGTGGGTTTGCTGAAGATGCGTCCTTATTTGATGAAGTTAAAATTGATATTGAAAAAGCACTTGCCGCCGCAGTTGTTGAAGGAATTAACGGAACTCATCAACTCTCTCAAGTTGTTCGCCGAACAATTGGGGGATGGGTTGGTGCTAAACACCGTCGACGTCCAATGATTATTCCGCTAGTTATTGAGGTTTAGTTTTCCGAGCAATGTTTGGTCGGCGCGCCTGCCCTCTCTGTAATTGCTGAGCAATTACGATAAATAGTGTGGCTAAGAAAAAAAGCAATGCATCCAAAGGGGCCAAATTAGGTAGCGCTCTTGGTCGCGCCATTGCTGGCCTGTGGCGAGGAGTTGCAAAAGTTCTTGGAAGTTCAATTCGCTTTCTTGCACGTGGTGCAAAAGATCTTGATTCAACTCACCAACGCGATGGCGCAGCTTTTGCTTTACTAATTCTTGCGATTCTCGCTGGTGCTGGTACATGGTTACACGCAGAAAATGTAATTAGTCGCGCCGTCTTTTCATTTGTTTATGGAACTTTTGGACGCATAGGTTTTATTGCGCCCCTTGTGCTTATCTACTTTGCAATAAGGCTTTTCAGAGTTCCTGATGAGAATGCCGCCACGGGACGAATCATTGTCGGAACAGTTACTTTACTCATTAGCGCTACTGGTTTAGCTCATTTATTAAATGGTTCAGTTGGGACTGGGGCAACCGCTATTCAACATGGCGGCGGTTGGATTGGGTATTCAGTTTCTACTCCACTTGTTGCCCTCATGACTTCGATGCTGACCTATCCAGTACTGGTGGTTCTTTTTATATTTGGAGTTTTAGTAGTTACCGCAACGCCGGCATCAGATTTATTTTCACGAATATCTTCAGCGTTTACTTGGCTATGGGATCGAAAACCCGCAAGACGAGTAAGTGATGAAGAGTTTGAAATATCAGAAACCCCACCCTTTGAATCTCCGGTTGTGGCGCAGTGGAATGCCGCACCAGAAGAAGATGAGGAAGAAGATCTGGACGAAGAAGAATTTGATGAAGAGTTCACTGTTGCCATGCCAAAACCAACAACGCAGCAGATTTCAAAGGAATCTAGACCGGTTCAGCTTTTGTTATCAAGTGATTCTCATTATGAATTGCCACCACCTGACATTTTACGTACCGGTCCAGCAGCAAAAGCCAAGAGCAAAGTCAACGATAGTGTTGTTGCATCTCTGACCGAGGTTTTCAGTCAATTTGAAATTGATGCAGAAGTGACAGGTTTTATGAGAGGGCCAACGGTCACTCGTTACGAAGTTGAACTTGGAAACGCTGTTAAAGTAGAACGAATTACCGCACTTGCTAAGAATATTTCTTACGCCGTTGCAAGCAGCGATGTTCGAATTCTTTCGCCAATTCCAGGTAAATCTGCTGTCGGTATCGAAATTCCAAATGCGGACCGCGAAATTGTGGCACTGGGTGATGTAATGCGCTCAAGTGTTGCTGGTCAAGATCATCATCCAATGCTTGTAGCTCTTGGCAAAGATGTTGAAGGAAATTTTGTATGTGCCAACTTAGCAAAAATGCCTCATTTATTGGTTGCTGGTGCAACGGGTGCAGGAAAATCTTCAATGATCAACGCCATGATCACTTCGATTTTAATGCGCGCAACACCTGATGATGTTCGGTTAGTTCTGATTGATCCAAAGCGAGTTGAGTTAACTGCTTACGAAGGCATTCCGCATTTAATTACACCCATCATCACTAATCCAAAAAAGGCCGCCGATGCACTTACGTGGGTTGTGCGTGAAATGGACCTTAGATATGAAGATCTATCAACTTTTGGATTCAGACATATAGATGATTTCAATAAAGCGGTACGCGCGGGAAAAGTTATTCCACCAGATGGTAGTGATCGAATTGTCGAGCCGTATCCGTACTTACTTGTGATTATTGATGAGTTGGCGGACCTGATGATGGTAGCGGCTCGAGAAGTTGAAGAATCTGTTGTTCGGATCACGCAGTTGGCTCGTTCTGCTGGTATTCACCTTGTACTTGCCACGCAACGTCCAAGTGTTGATGTTGTAACAGGTTTGATCAAAGCAAACGTGCCTTCACGTCTTTCATTTGCAACTTCTTCCCTCGCAGATAGTCGCGTAATTCTAGATACACCGGGTGCGGAAAAACTTGTGGGACAAGGTGATGCTCTCTTTATTCCAATGGGAGCAAGCAGAGCCATAAGGATTCAGGGAGCATATGTTTCAGAGAGAGAAATTGAAGCAGTAACTACTCATGTTAAGAAACAACTTTCACCTCGATATTGCGAGGATGTTACCGCTCCTGTTTCTTCTGCAAAATTAGTCGATAAAGATATTGGTGATGATCTGGATATCTTGTTACAAGCAGTTGAACTTGTAATAGGTACGCAATTTGGTTCAACTTCAATGTTGCAAAGAAAATTGAGAATTGGATTTGCAAAGGCAGGAAGGTTGATGGATCTCATGGAATCACGTGGGATTGTTGGCCCATCGGAAGGTTCGAAAGCGCGAACAGTTTTAGTAAAGCCAGATGAACTCGATTCGGTGCTCGCCACCCTTCGCGATTACTAAATATTCATTTTGTAGACGCTAGGAATTGGGGTGAGATGACCTCCAATATGACTTCAGGGCTATTGCTTTCTACTTCAGCGGTCTACCATTAGTACATTATTTGGCGCTTTTGAATTATCAGTGAGGTCACATGTCATTAGGTTCAGTCATACGTCAGGCTCGCATTGATGCGGGGCTGAGTATTGACGATCTTTCAGAGCGTACAAGTATTCGCGGCGGTTTACTAAAAGAGATCGAAAGTGATGATTTTACAAAGTGTGGTGGAGAAACTTACGCACGTGGTCACTTAAGAAATATCGCGCCTCATGTCAAAATGGATGCAACGATGCTTCTTGAGTTGTATGCAAATGAACAATCTATGCAACCTCGAGGTATTCACGAAATGCTTGCCGAAAATAATGTCATGACACATCCGGTTGACAAGAAAACTATTTCTTGGAAAACATTGGCAGGAATCTCACTAGCAACTCTTGCACTCTTGGGCGCGGTACAAATAATTATTTCGAACTCTAAAACAACGTCGATAACTAATCCAGATGTGGTTGCAACAGAATCCGCCACCGCCGAACCTTCAAATTCGCCTGTGGCTGAAACTACGCAAAGTGAACAACCAGCTCCTGCTCTTCCTCGTGATTCTTATTCATCGGGTACAGGTGTTTCGGTAAGCGTTTCGGCAACAAATGGGAAGTCTTGGTTGTTTGTCTCTGATGCCAATGGAACAACTTTGTACAGCGGCCAAATCAGAAGTGGGCAGAAACTTAATTTTAGTTCCACGACTCGAGTAAGTCTAAAAGTTGGCAACGCAGGAGTTGTTGATGTCTCAGTAAATGGCAAAGCCGCACAGCAAATTGGTACAGATGGGGAAGTAGTTTCGGTTTCATATGGGGTTACTTCGTAACTGTAGGCAATACCCTGTAGCATCACCCCAATGAGTCGTACAGTCGCAGTAGTCACCCTTGGCTGTGCTCGTAATGAAGTAGATTCAGAAGAGTTAGCTGGTCGATTAGCAGCTGATGGTTGGACCTTGGTCGATGATGTAGAAAAAGCTGAAGTTGCACTTATAAATACATGCGGTTTTATTGAATCCGCAAAAAAAGATTCTGTAGATGCTTTACTCGAAGCAAATTCACTTAAAGGCCATGGGGTAACGCGCGCCGTTGTAGCAGTTGGATGCATGGCTGAGCGATATGGACAAGAACTTGCCGAAGCGTTACCTGAAGCAGATGCAATTTTAGGATTTGATGACTACCAAGATATATCTGCCAGATTGCAATCAATTGTTTCTGGAAATTCTCATACGCCACACGTACCAAGAGATCGTAGATCTCTATTGCCAATAGCTCCTGTTGACAGAGCGGCAGTACGGGATGAAGAGCACACCTCCAAAGTTGGTGCAGGCGGGACTCTCTTTCGAAAGAGACTAGGAAATGCACCATGGGCACCATTAAAAATTGCCTCTGGGTGTGATCGACGTTGTTCATTTTGTGCGATTCCGTACTTTCGTGGATCATTTATTTCCAGACGCCCTACTGAAATTCTTGAGGAAGCACGCTGGCTTGCTGACAATGGAGTTTCTGAGTTATTTCTCGTCAGCGAAAACACAACGTCTTACGGAAAAGATTTTGGCGATCTACGTTTGATGGAGACAATATTGCCTGAGTTTGCGGCAATTCCAGGAATAGAGCGTGTTCGTCTGTCCTACCTGCAACCAGCTGAAATGCGCCCATCTCTATTGCAGGCAATGGTTGCAACAGAGAAAGTGGCGCCATATTTTGATCTTTCATTTCAACATACAAGTCCTTCAGTGCTTCGCGCAATGCGCAGATTTGGCGATAGCGAAAAGTTCCTACATCTAATTAATCAAATTAGAGCCCTTGATCCAGAAGCAGGAATACGTTCTAACTTCATCGTAGGTTTTCCTGGCGAAACACAGGAAGATTTCGACGGACTCGCAGAATTTATAACGCAAGCACAACTAGATGCAGTTGGAATTTTTGGTTATTCCGATGAGGACAATACCGAAGCTCTTTCACTTGCAAATAAATTAGAACCTGAAGTTATTGCACAGCGAGTTGAATCCCTCTCAAGCTTGGCAGATGAAATGGTTTCACAACGCGCACACATGCGAATTGGACAACGAGTTCGGGTGCTAATCGAAGATGCAGAATTGCAAGAGGGAAGGGCTGCTCATCAGGGACCAGAAGTTGATGGCACTACTTCCTTTGTGGGCACGCATTTTGAAGTAGGCGAATATGTTGATGGCGTGGTCAGCGAAAGTATCGGCGCAGATCTGGTGGCACAAGCGCAATGAAATTGCCTGGCTTCTTGACTCCAAATGTCATCACAACTTTGCGTATCGCTTTTTTGCCAGTTGGTGCATATGCACTCTTTAAAAATGGTGGTGAAGACCCATCATGGCAAATTATTTCCTGGTGGATTTTTTTCGTATTGGGTTTAAGCGACATTTTGGATGGCAATCTTGCCCGCAGCAGAAATACAGTCACTGAGCTTGGAAAATTCTTAGATCCGATTGCAGATAAAGCCATGATTGGCACTGCGATGATCTCGCTCTCAATTCTTGGTCGCATGCCGTGGTGGATCACAATTCTCATTATGGCTCGCGAAATTGGAATTACGTTATTTAGATTAGCGGTCATTAAACGTGGTGTTATTCCGGCAAACCGTGGTGGAAAAATAAAAACTTTTTTCCAAGGCTTTGGTGTCGGATTCTACGTGTTGCCTTTGAGTCAAGATATGTTCTGGTTTAGGGACACTTTCATGGCAGTTGCTATAATTTTAACTCTCGTAACAGGAGTGCAGTACATCATTTCCGCATTAAAGCCTAAGAAATAGCACGAGGAGAATTTCATGAGTAACGGTGCTGAAATTACTTCTGCGATGAGAGATGTCATCGTGCATTTGAAGCAAAAAAATGAAACCTTGAGCACTGCCGAATCAATTACGGGTGGGGGATTGGGATATGCAATCACAAGTGTCCCTGGTTCTTCAGAGATATATATGGGTGGTTCAATTGCCTATCACAGTGAAATTAAGCAATCACACCTTGGAGTTTCTCCAGAACTAATCAAATCTAAAACTGTCTACAGTGAAGAAGTTGCTTTAGAGATGGCCCAGGGAGCACTTAAAACTTTTAAAACCACGTGGGCGATCGCAACCACAGGAGTAGCTGGACCGGATTCATCAGATGGCGTACCGGCCGGGACTGTCTGGGTCGCAATCGCTGGACCCATTACTCAGAGCATCCAATTAGCCCTCGATGGCGAGCGTGAAAATATTCGAAGTGGGACTGTCGCCAGCGCAATTGGCACCTTTGCGCGTATCCTTAGGTCCAGAGATTAATGGCGTCATGAAGGGCGGGTCCAGCGATGTTATTGCGTGAAGCAGTTGGTGCGACCCTTCGCGCTGCCCGCACAGAGCAATCTCGCACACTTCGAGATGTTGCTCGCGATGCTCGCGTATCCCTTGGTTATCTCTCTGAAGTAGAACGTGGACAAAAAGAAGCCTCTTCAGAGCTACTAGTTGCGATTTGCACAGCTCTAGGATTAACGCTTTCAACGGTCATGAGTGATGTCTCTGTTCATATTAAATCATCTGAAGTTGCAGTACTGAGCGTCGTAGACGCTGCGTAATTGTGGCGCACTTATACGCACTCCAAGGAGCAACGGCTTCTCGTTCCGAGGCCGCCTTATTAACAGCCACAAAAGAAATTATTTCAACGCAAGGAATTAAAAATCTTGCCATGATTGATATTGCCGATATCTCACAAGTTTCCAGAGCCACGTTGTATAACCATTTTCGCGATAAAGACGCTGTTTTATACTCACTTTTAAGCCGTGAAATTATCAATTTATTTAAAGGTGCACCTAGCAATCCAGTGGCGTTACTCGAATATTTCTCATGCGCAATTAGCGCAGACTCTGCTCTTGCCGGAATGCGCTCGCATGACCCAGCAATCCTGACAAATATGTTGCTGCGAAGTGATGACAAGATTTGGCACGCAATAGATGCATTCTTTATCAACGCTTTAGGCTCTGATGTGAAAGCAGGAATTGCGATTTCATGGCTAGTGGGACAAGTTCTACAACCACTGACGCCCGATCAATCCACAGCACAAGCTGCCCAACTTCTGCATGCGCATTTCTGATCTTCGAGAGCGCATTCTTTTAAGTTTCGGTCCGCAATGGGCACCGTCATTTAGTGCTGACATTGCAATCTCTGAACTAGGCAGCAAGAGCGTCAACGAAGCCCTTGCAGCTGGGGTAGAACCCGATGAGATCTGGAGAGCTCTCTGTAAGGCTCATCCAGAACAGACCGCTCCACACAAGTAGGACAATTCATAACGGCGTGTCGAGCGCTTAATATGGCGTTCGAACAGGTGTTCGTATACCCTTATGCCTGTACAACCAGAGCGGTTCCATCTTCCGCCCACAGCCTTTGTAAAAAGTGCTGGGGCCGTCGGTGGGTCTCCGTACCTTCTGGACCGACACCAACGTCATAAGACGTTTCATCGAAAGGAAAGAAGTGGCTACTGAAAAAAGTAATGACAAAGCTACAGAAAAAGCACAATCAGATCGTTCCAAAGCCCTAGACACAGCCCT
>CAFBMS010000043.1_pt1 | contig 9858 bp, 9 predicted proteins | sample 7269031 | NCBI WGS metagenome assembly CAFBMS01 (sample SAMEA6814072, study PRJEB35770) | uncultured Candidatus Planktophila sp. | biome: Freshwater; feature: Freshwater reservoir; material: water | place: Czech Republic | collected 2017-05-23 | depth 30m m
ACCTTTCGCATCACAGGAACCGGAAAAGTTATGCACGAACGTGCTGGCAAGCGCCACCTCCTTGAGCACAAGTCTTCACGTGTTACACGTCGCTTGAGCACAGAGTCAGCTGCAAAACCGTCAACTACATTTACAGCCAAGCGCATGCTTGGTCTTAAGTAAGGAGCGTGAATTAAATGGCTAGAGTAAAACGTGGAGTTCACGCAGCAAAGAAGCGTCGTACAACTCTTGAGCGCGCAAGCGGTTACCGTGGACAACGTTCTCGTCTTTTCACAAAAGCTAAAGAGCAAGTTACGCACTCAATGGTTTATGCATTTAATGACCGTAAAGATAAGAAAGGTGATTTCCGCCAATTGTGGATTCAGCGAATCAATGCTGCAAGTCGCGAAAATGGACTCACTTATAATCGCCTTATCCAAGGTTTGAAGAGCGCGGGAGTCGAAATTGATCGCCGTATTCTCTCTGATTTAGCAACGAATGATCCTGCAACCTTCAAGGCACTTGTTGATGTAGCTCGCAAGAGCCTTGTATCTGCTTAATAAGAACTAATGATTGAGAGCCTTAATTCCCCGCACGTCGGGCGAGTTAAGGCTCTTATCAGTTCCAGGGGTTCAAAAGAGAGAAACGAATCAGGGATTTTCATTGCAGAAGGTATTCAATGCATTAAAGAGGCGATGCAATCAGATGACGGACCACAACTGCAGACGATTTACATAACGAATTCTGCATTAGAAAAGTACACAGATGTAATAAACCAAGCGCAGTGCGAAATCTTAAGTATTTCAGATGAAGTATCAAGAGCGATGTCAGATACCGTGACGCCCCAAGGCTTAATCGCAGTGTGCACTATTCCACAGCGCCATTTTCCAGTTATTTCTTCATCAACTGTTAGCAAATTCATTTATCTCAGCGAGATTCAAGACCCTGGCAATGCCGGAACCATTATTCGTTCGGCGGATGCTTTTGGATTTGATGCTGTTTTAATCTCTCCAAATAGTGTTGATATTTATTCACCTAAAGTTGTGCGCAGCACAGTTGGTTCTTTATGGCACATTCCCGTTTTTCAAGGAGTTACCTTGAAGGAGATCATCAACTGGGATTGCCAATTCATCGCTTTAGATGCTGCGGCAGAAATGCCCCTTTCAGAGGTTCGTGCAGATCACTCTGTTGTTGCGATTTTTGGAAATGAAGCAAGGGGATTGAATACATCGCAAGATGTTTCTGATTCAAAGAACTCCATAATTCCAGTAAGAATTCCAATGCCAGGTAACGCCGAAAGCTTGAATCTTTCTGCGGCGGCAAGCATCGTCATGTATCAATTGGCTAATATCCCGACTTCCTAAAGTGCCAGGCATTAGACTTTCGCCTATGAATCCGCAGGAAATTCAAGGGTGGGTCGACGCTGCTAACGCTGCTTTTGCTTCAGCCTCAACTCTTGATGAGCTTAAGAACGCACGGTTGCTCCACTCGGGTGATAAGTCCTCAATTGCTGGCGCCTCTCGGAATTTAGGTTCGCTATCTCCGGAAGAAAAAGCATCGTATGGAAAAATTATTGGAGATGCTAAATCTGCTATCGCACAATCTTTAGGTGATGCTACGCAACGCTTGGAGAATGAACGTGATCAGAAAATGCTGGCAGAAGAAGTTGTCGATATAACTTTGCCTGTACGCAGAGCTCATCGGGGTGGGTTGCATCCCATTAGTATCATTAAAAATGACATCGCGGATTTTTTCGTAGAACAAGGTTATTTTGTTGAAGTGGGTCCAGAATTAGAATCCGGTTGGCTTAATTTTGATGCCTTAAACATTCCAGCAGATCATCCTGCTCGAACAATGCAAGATACGTTCTTCATCGAACCTCTTGAATCTGGACTGGTGCTGCGAACCCATACTTCTCCAGTTCAAATCAGAACGATGCTTACAAAAGAACCCCCAATTTATGTCATCTGTCCTGGGAGAACTTTTCGCGCAGATGAATTAGACGCCACACACAGTCCGGTATTTCATCAAGTTGAAGGTCTTGTGATTGATCGCGGAATCAATATGTCCCATTTAAAAGGCACATTAGATAATTTTGCTAGATATATGTTTGGTGCGGATGTAACAACACGTCTAAGGCCTTCGTTTTTCCCTTTCACGGAACCAAGTGCCGAAGTTGATGTTTTCTTCAACGGCAAGTGGATTGAGTGGGGCGGTTGCGGAATGGTTAATCCACGCGTATTAGAAACGTGTGGAATTGATACGGATGAATTCAGCGGTTTTGCTTTTGGTATGGGCTTAGAGCGCACTCTTATGGTTCGACATGGAATTACGGATATGCATGACATCGTCGAAGGTGATTTGCGATTTACTCGCCAATTTGGAGTTGGTTTGTAATGCGCGCTCCGTTGTCATGGATCAGAGATTTTGTGGAAATTCCATCTGAGATTTCCATTGAAGAAATTAGCAAGGGTTTAGTTCGTGTTGGTTTTGAGGTTGAAGATGTTATTTATCAAGGTTCAGATATCAAGGGCCCATTGTCTTTTGCTGAAGTACTTTCAATTGAAGAGATAACCGAGTTTAAGAAACCAATCCGTTACGTTGGGCTTGATTGTGGCGAAAAGCAAACACGTTACGTAATTTGCGGTGCCACTAATTTCAAGGTTGGTGACATTGTTTTAGCCGCGCTGCCCGGTGCTGTATTACCCGGAGATTTCGCTATCGCCGCGCGCGAAACTTATGGAAAAACTTCTAATGGAATGATTTGTTCAGCAAAGGAATTATCACTTAGCGATGAACATGCAGGAATTATGGTCTTCGAAAAAGGACAAGTATCCATAAAGGATGATGTACGAGAAAAATTACAGATAGATGATGTTATTTTTGATATCGCCGTTAATCCGGATCGTGGATATGCGCTAAGCATCAGGGGAGTCGCTCGCGAAATAGCTGGTGCCTTTGGTTTGAAATTCACGGATCCTGTCGAAAAGCTCCGGGGATTAACTTTCGAAAAAACTGGTGATGGTGTACAACCCAGAATCGAAGATAAGGATGCTGCATCTATTTTCTATCTTCGCACTATGTCGCAATTTGACCCCAAGGCCCCAACACCTATTTGGATGCGGCGTCGAATAGAAAAAATGGGAATGCGTTCGATTTCTCTAGTTGTCGACGTAACTAATTATGTAATGCTCGAACTTGGCCAACCATTGCACGCTTTTGATCGCAAAAAAATAAAAGGAAAATTAAGAATTGTTCGCGCTGGTAAGTCTGAAAAGTTCACAACTTTGGATGGGCAGGAAAGAACTCTTGATTCCCAAGATTTAATGGTGAGTGATGACGAAAGAGCGCTTGCATTAGCAGGTACTATGGGTGGTTTGTATTCAGAGATAACTGCAGAAACTACTGAAATCGCACTCGAAGCAGTTCGCTTTAATCCCGTTGCGATTGCACAGATTTCACGTCGCCACAAACTTTCATCGGAAGCATCTCGAAGATTAGAACGAGGAGTAGATCCTTCCTTGGCGGAGTTCGCTTCCGCTCGATTTGTTCAGTTGCTTTCAGAACACAGTTCTGCCCAGCATGTTGAATCAATAAGTGTTGGTGAACCTAAGTTCCCTGCAACTTTTACAATAAATCCAATCCATATTTCAAATATTTTAGGTTTTGAAGTTTCGAATGCTCAGATCGTGAAAGCGTTGCAAACTGTGGGTTGTGATGTTGATGAGAAGAATTGGTTAATCGATCCTCCTTCATGGCGTCCTGATTTAATAAATATTTCAGATATTGCCGAAGAAGTAGCACGAATCATTGGCTATGACAGTATTCCTTCGATCCTACCTAATCGACCTATCCACGCATCTCTATCTTCAATTCAAAAACGCAGGCGTTTCATCTCCCAATTTTTGGCAAATCGAGGGTTTGCTGAAGTTCTAACATTTCCATTCACAAATCAAAAAACAATCAATGACATGGGTTTCGTTGGTCCTCGGGCGTCCACATATGCGTTAGCAAATCCAATGTCAGATGAGAATCCTTTACTTCGCGTACATTTAATTCCAGGTTTAATTGAGGTAGCCGCTCGAAATTTAAGTAGAGGCGCACAGGATTTTGCGATTTTCGAAATGGGTTCGATTTTTAGAAGTTCGAAGAATCTTGAAACTTTCATCAACCCCGATACTGGAACTCGTCCAAAAGATGCTGTGATTTCCCAGATCTTCGCATCTGTTCCTGAGCAAATCGAAATGGTCTCAGGACTCTTAGTAGGAAAAAAAGAAGTCGAAAACTGGCAAGGTAAATCCACTGAGTTCGCATGGAGTGATGCGGTCTCATTCGCGCAAGAAATTCTTGAACTATGTCACTTGGATTTCGAAGTTAAGCGATCAGATCTTGCTCCATGGCACCCAGGTCGTTGTGCTGAAATCTTGGTAGACGGCAGGGTTGTTGCGCACGCAGGGGAAATTCATCCACGGATTCTTAATCAATACAACTTGCCAGCTCGTTCAAGCGCGTTTGCAATTAATCTAGGTGCGTTACCGGAATCTTCAATGGTTCGTCCTTATCGCGTAGGCGTAATGCCAGCAGCCGTACAAGATGTTGCGTTGATAGTTGAATCAACAGTTACTGCTCTTGATGTTCAGCAGGCTTTGATGGAGGGAGCGGGCGAATTACTTGAATCAATAAACCTTTTTGATCGTTACGACAAAATTGGCGATGGAAAGGTTTCTCTCGCTTTTACTCTCACCTTCAGAGCTGAAGATCGAACATTGACCGGCGAAGAGGTTTCAGCAATGAGAGAAGCAGCGACTGATCTAGCCGCAAAGCGATGTGGGGCCGTAGTACGTACCGCATAATTATGCACATATTTGCATAAATAAACATAACCTAATACCCTTGCGGCATGAAAACAGCCGTAATTGGTGCCAGCGGATACGCAGGTGGTGAGCTCCTACGTTTACTCTCAACACATCCACATTTGCAAGTGACTCAAGTCAGCGCTCATAGCAATGCTGGAGAATTAATCACAAGCGTTCATCCTCACCTAACTACGCACAATGGTGAAAGATTCTTAAGTATTGATTCACTGAAATTTGAAGAGATCGAAGTTTCGTTCGTAGCTTTACCGCACGGACAGTCGGCAGGGATCGTTGAAAAATTCTCCAAGGAAACCAAGATCGTGGATTTGGGTGCTGATTTTAGATTAACTGATGCTGCGAAATGGTCTACATATTACGATGGAATGCATGCTGGAGTCTGGACTTATGGACTACCTGAGATTCCCGGCAACAGAGCGAAAATTTCGGAATCATCGAAGATCGCAAATCCTGGTTGCTACGCAACGTCAATTATCACTGGTGTTTTACCAGCGTTAGATTTCATTGATACGTCAGACATAGTTGTGGTTGCTGCTTCGGGTACCACTGGTGCAGGTCGAAATGCAAAGATCTCCCTGATTGCAAGTGAAGTTATGGGTTCGTTAACTTCCTATAAATTCGGTGGTGTTCATCAACACACTCCAGAAATTGAACAAGCTTTAAGCCATGCATCAGGCAAGGAAGTGAAAATTTCGTTCACTCCAATTTTGGCGCCAATACCGAGAGGTATTCTTTCAACGATAACCGCTCGTTTATCTGAAAGTATTGACACCGAAAAGGCTCATTCTCTCTTTAGCAGTTTTTATCAAAACGATTATTTCGTTGACGTATTGCCAATTGGTCAAATGCCCAAAACAGCCTCATTAACTGGATCAAATAAGATTCAGATGCAGGTTGCTGTAGATGAACACACTCATCGCCTTGTTATAAGTGTTGCTATTGATAATTTGGGTAAGGGAGCTGCGAGTCAGGCAATACAAAATGCAAATATCATGTGCGGATTCCATGAAGGCGCAGGATTATCAACGGATGGATTAGGCGCGTGAAGTTGCCTCAAGGGTTCGTTGGAGCAGCGGCGGCTGCGGGATTAAAGAGTTCGGGAGCTAAAGATTTAACTGTAATTGTTAACCAAGGACCTATGAATTGGGCATCTGCAGTATTTACCACTAATCAAGTAATCGCAGCTCCTGTTATTTGGAGTAAGGAAGTTATAAAAAGCTCTGTGGTTCGCGCGGTTGTACTTAATTCGGGTGGAGCAAACGCCTGCACAGGTCCACAAGGTTTCAACGATACGCATAAAAGTGCAGAGCATGTTGCTTCACTTCTCAATCATTCTTCTTCTGAAATTTTTGTCTGCTCTACTGGAATGATCGGTGAATTCTTACCAATGGACAAAATCCTCAAAGGTCTAGATGTAATCGTTACTAAGTTATCAAATGAAGCGTTGTTGGATTGCGCTGAGGCAATTATGACGACGGATTCAATCCCGAAGGTTACGACAGTAAATTCATCAGGAGTGCAGATGAGTGGCATCGCTAAAGGTGCTGGAATGTTGGCTCCGGCTCTAGCAACCATGCTGTGTGTGATCATGACGGATGCCGTTGTGCCTGAAAATGCTGATGCGATTTTCAAAGAAGTTACCGAAAGAACTTTTAATCGAATTGACTCCGATGGGTGCACCTCAACAAATGACACCATTTTGTTCATGTCTTCGGGTGCTAGCGGTGTTGTCTTAAGCGAACAGCAGTGCACTTCTATGCTTAAAGAAGTGTGCGGGTCACTGTCTAGCCAATTAGTCGCCGATGCTGAGGGATCTACAAAAACTATTCACATCAATGTGAAGAATGCCGCATCCGAATCTGATGCGGTCGAGGTAGCGCGAGCATGCGCCAGAAACAATCTCCTCAAGGCTGCGATATTCGGGGGAGATCCGAACTGGGGCCGTGTGTTAGCAGCAGTTGGAACGGCGAAAGCATTCTTGGAACCAAACACAATTGATGTTGCACTTAATGGGGTTCCTGTCTGTGTATCCAGTGCTCCCGGAGTCGACAAATCTGCTGTGTCTTTCCTGGATAGATTAGTTTCAATTGATATCAATTTAAATGTGGGGTCTCATTCGGCAACTGTTATGACCAATGATTTATCTCATGACTATGTTCACGAGAATTCGGCGTATTCAACATGATGATTGTTAAATTCGGTGGACACGCGATGAAAGATGCAGATGGCTTATTCGCAAAATCTATAAAGTTGGCTCTAACAAAGGGTGAAAAAGTCATCGTTGTACACGGCGGTGGTCCTCAGATCAATGCAGAGTTATCGAAGCTCAACATCGAAAGTACATTTGTGAATGGATTGCGTTACACATCAGAAGAGATTTTTACAGTCGTAGAAAATGTTCTCACCAATTTTGTTGGACCTGAAGTGGCGTCTAATCTAACTTCTCACGGCATCAAGGCACGTTCGATTTCTGGTAGAGATTTTCATATTTTCACAGGTTCGCCGATTGAAAGTTTAGGTAGAGTAGGAAAGATTTTGATGGTTGACATAAAACCCATACAAAATCTTTTGGATGCGCAGATTGTTCCTGTAATCGCACCAATTGCTAGCGATATTTTCGATGGTTCAGGATTAAACATAAATGCCGATTTAGCAGCTGCTGCTATCTCTGCTGCGTTTGAAGACTCAACCCTAATTATCATGACTGATGTTGCGGGGATTTATCGAAATTGGCCCGATGAAAATTCCCTTATATCTGAAATCTCTTCAGAAGAACTTCGCAAAATCAAATCGAGTTTTTCTGATGGAATGTTTCCTAAAGTGCAGGCAGTTCTAGAAGCTGTTGATGCTGGCGCCCGTACAGTTCGCATAATTGACGGAACCAATGACAAAAGTTTCGAACTAGCGCTTTCAGGTCATGGTGGCACTCTGGTGCACGCATGAAAAACAAAGAGTTCGCGGATTCGTGGTCACAGTATTTGATGTCCAATTACGCCATTCCATCGATAACGTTGGTTAAGGGTGAGGGCTCTATTGTTTTTGATGCTGATGGTAAGAAGTACATCGATATGTTAGGTGGAATAGCTACGAACATATTGGGCCATTCACATCCTGCTGTTGTATCAGCAGTTAGTCGTCAGATAAAAACGCTTTCCCACGTGAGCAATTTCTATTCTCATCCCAATGCAATCGAACTAGCTAAAATTTTGGTTCGTTTAACAGGGGATAAGCAATCTAGAGTATTTTTCGCTCAATCTGGTGCTGAAGCAAATGAAGCGGCAATTAAACTCTCCAGAAAAACAGGCCGAACTCGAATCGTTGCGACCTCGGGTTCTTTTCATGGCCGCACCATGGGATCGCTCTCTTTAACAGGTCAAATTTCAAAGAGAACTGCTTTTTTTCCCTTACTTAAAAATGTAAAACACGTTCCGTTTGGTGATATCAAAAGAGCTAAGAGAGCCATCAATTCAAAAACAGCGATGGTAATTGTAGAGCCAATCATGGGAGAAGCAGGTGTCATCGTTCCTCCTGCGAATTATTTGAAGGACCTTCGCGAGGCATGTACAAAGCATGGAGCTTTACTGGTTATCGATGCAGTTCAAACTGGCATGGGTCGTACTGGACAATGGTTTGGTTATGAATATTCAGGAATACAGCCAGATGTCATCACCGTCGCTAAGGGATTAGGAGCTGGTCTTCCACTTGCGGCAATGATTGCGGTTGGAAAATCTTCACAGCTCTTTGAACCAGGAGATCACGGTTCAACCTTCGGTGGTAATCCCGTTACTACTGCAGCGTCTATCGCGGCAATCAAGTGGATTGAAAAAAACAAAACGCTAGCTAAATGTAAAGCTGACTATAAATATCTTACGTCTAATCTTGGATCTATTCCTGGAATAACTGAAATTCGTGGGGCAGGTTTGTTAATTGGTATTGCTTTGGAAAGAAGCAATTCTTCGCAAGTGGCTAGTGCGCTCCAAGCAAAGGGAGTTCTTGTTAATGCTGCCAATCCAAACACCATTCGTATAGCACCTGCGTTGAATATTTCTAGAAGAGAGCTGGACCAATTCATAAAATCGTTCAAGGTGGTAATGTCTGATGTCTATTAATTCGCAGAACGTTTCCGCTCGTAGAGCTAAGGCTATATCTTTAATCAAGGCTGGTTTGATTCATTCACAAACCGATTTGGTTGATCAATTAAAGAAGAGTGGTTATCGAGTCACCCAAACAACTGCCAGCCGAGATTTGGAAGAAATTGGGGCCGTACGTGGTCGTGATGGGCGAGGCGATTCCATCTATCAAATTAGCGAATCCTCCGACGACGCTTTATCTCGAGTTAACCCTGTTCCATCCAAGCTAATTCTCTCCGTTGATCACAGCGCGAATCTTGCAGTTGTCCATACACCGCCAGGAGCAGCGCAATTTGTCGCAAGCTCGTTAGACCACGCCAATCTCACAGGTGTCATTGGAACCCTGGCAGGCGATGACACGATTATTCTTGTGTCAAAGAAATCAAACGGTGGCGCCCAATTGGCTAAGGAATTACTTGCATTTGCGAATGCTAAAAATTCTAGAGGACATAAAGCGGGGAGAAAATAAATGGCTTTGTGGGGAGGGCGTTTTTCTGGCAAGCCCGCCGACGCGGTTTTTGCGTTGTCACAGAGCATTGCTTTTGACTGGCGTTTAGCGCCTTATGATTTGAGATCTTCTATGGCTCACCTAGCTGTTTTAGAAAATGCTTCACATATCTCAAAGGATGACGCGCAAAAAATTAGAAAAGCATTAAAAGAGTTAATGAACGAAGTTGCATCCGGAAAGTTCCTCCCAATCAGTGAAGATGAAGATGTTCATAGTTGCCTTGAAAGAGGATTAACTGAAAAACTCGGCACTCTGGGAGGTTCACTGAGAGCGGGACGTTCTAGAAACGATCAAGTCACCACAGATCTTCGGTTGTTTTCAATTGATCACATGTTGATTTTGGCTCAAACGATGACGGAGTTGATTG
>CAFBMS010000044.1_pt1 | contig 9683 bp, 11 predicted proteins | sample 7269031 | NCBI WGS metagenome assembly CAFBMS01 (sample SAMEA6814072, study PRJEB35770) | uncultured Candidatus Planktophila sp. | biome: Freshwater; feature: Freshwater reservoir; material: water | place: Czech Republic | collected 2017-05-23 | depth 30m m
CCTTTAACCCTAGTGCGAGTGCGTGTTCGCGACCGCCGCTTCCGACTAGGAGGATTTTCATTCTTAGATGAAATCCTTTACAACAATGGTTTCATCGCGGCCTGGCCCCACACCAATGGCGCTCATCGGAGCACCAGAAATCTTTTCTAGGAACGCAACATAATCTTGAGCAGCTTGTGGCAAGTCACTTAACTTTCGGGCTTTAGAAATATCTTCTTTCCATCCTGGCATGTACTCATAAATTGGTTTTGCGTGATGAAAATCAGATTGCGATGCTGGTAACTCTTCAACGCGCTTTCCATCAATTTCATATGCAACACATACTGGAATTTTGTCCCAGCCAGTTAATACATCTAATTTAGTTAAGAAGAAATCTGTTAATCCGTTAACACGAACTGCGTAGCGAGCAATCGGTGCGTCATACCAACCGCAACGACGAGCACGTCCTGTCGTAACACCAATTTCACCACCGATAGTGCGAAGTTTTTCGCCGTCTTCATCCAATAACTCTGTAGGAAATGGACCAGAGCCAACGCGTGTTGTGTACGCCTTAACAATTCCGATCACTCGACCAATTTGTGTTGGTCCGATTCCTGAACCTGTGCACGCACCACCTGCAGTTGGATTACTAGATGTAACGAATGGATAAGTACCGTGATCAACATCGAGCAGAGTGCCTTGCGAACCTTCTAGCAATACTGTTTTGCCAGCTTTGAGTGCTTGATCTAGTAACAAGACCGTGTCTGCAACGTATGGTCGCAAAATATCGGCGTAAGCAAGGTATTCATTGAGTACTTCATCAACTTCAATGTTTTTGCGATTAAAAACCTTGATAAGAACTTGGTTTTTATCTTTTAATGCACCTTCAATTTTTTGACGCAAAATAGATGGATCAAACAAATCTTGCACACGAATTCCGATGCGATTGATCTTGTCAGCATATGCAGGTCCGATTCCACGACCAGTTGTTCCAATTTTTGCTTTACCAAGGAAGCGCTCTGAAACTTTATCAATAGTGCGGTGATACGGTGTAATTAAATGTGCGTTGGTGCTAATCACTAATTTAGAGCAATCGATACCGCGTTCTGTGAGTCCTTTTATTTCTTCAAGGAGTACGCCCGGATCAATCACAACGCCATTTCCGATTACTGGAACTACGTTTGGACTAAGGATTCCTGAAGGTAATAAGTGCAGCGCATATTTTTGATCACCGATTACAACTGTGTGACCGGCGTTGTTGCCACCTTGATAACGAACTACATAGTCAACGCGGTCGCCAAGAATGTCAGTGGCTTTGCCTTTACCTTCATCGCCCCATTGAGCGCCGAGCAGTACTAAGGCCGGCATTTAATTAAGTACCGTTGTTCCGGTTGAACGAAGATCTTCGCAACCACGTACAACACGTGCAGCCATTCCTGCTTCTGCTACTTTGCCCCATGCACGTGGATCATATATTTTTTTGTTTCCGACTTCGCCATCTACTTTTAATACACCATCATAATTTTTTAGCATGTGATCAATTACGGGACGCGTAAATGCGTATTGAGTATCAGTATCAATATTCATCTTCACAACACCATAATCAAGTGCTTCGCGGATTTCTGATAGCAGCGAACCAGAACCACCGTGGAAAACAAGATCCATCGGCTTACTTCCAGCTGGCAATCCTTTTTCTTTTGAAACAGCTTCTTGAAGAGTCTGCAAAATCTTTGGTTGTAGAACGACGTTTCCAGGCTTATAAACACCGTGAACGTTTCCAAAAGTTGCCGCGACCATATAGCGACCGCGTTCGCCCATACCGAGAGTTTTTACAGTTAATAGAGCATCTTCTGGTGTGGAGTACAACTTCGCATCGTGTTTTGCCTCAACGCCATCTTCTTCTCCGCCAACAACTCCAATTTCGATTTCAAGAATTGTTCGCGCAGCAAGTGATTTCGTAATTAACTCATCAGCAATTTTCATGTTCTCTGGCATATCAACTGCAGAGCCATCCCACATGTGTGAGCTAAAGAGTGGTCCTTTGCCAGATTTAATTCGTTCGGCGCCGAGTGCAAGCAACGGGCGCATATAACCGTCAAGTTTTTCAACTGGGCAGTGATCTGTGTGAAGAGCAATATTTACTTTGTAATTTTTTGCAACAATGTGTGCGTACTCAGCCAGAGCAACTGCTCCATCCACCATATTCTTAACAGTCGAACCAGATGCGTATTCAGCGCCACCCCAAGAGAATTGAACAATTCCATCTGATTCTGCTTCGGCGAAACCACGAAGAGCTGCGATCAAAGTTTGTGATGATGAAACGTTAATTGCTGGATATGCAAATGCGCCTTTTTTCGCGCGGTCTAACATTTCTGAATAAATTTCAGGGGTTGCTATTGGCATTTTTACACTCCAATGAATTTCTGACTCCGGTGTAATTCTCTTGAGCGAGCTCTTCATTGGGCCGTCTCGAGGCTTACGGCTAATCCAACCACCTTTATGCTCTTCTGAAAAATCGGCGCTCGGACTAACCTTGACTTTATGTCCGAGAATCACGAATCCCTCGCCAACCTGGGTCACGAAGATCGGCTATTTCCACCGAGCGCAGAATTTATTGCACAAGCTAATGCGCACGCCGCGATGTATGACGAAGCAGAAAAAGATCCATTAGCGTTTTGGGAAAAACAAGCACTCGAATTGCAATGGGATGCACCATGGACAACGGTCTTGGATTGGAAAGTTCCATTTGCTAAGTGGTTTGTTGGCGGAAAAATAAACGCGAGTGTTAACGCACTCGATCGTCACGTTAACCAAGGACGTGGAGATCGCGTTGCATTCTTCTTCGAAGGCGAACCAGGTGATACTCGCACGATTACTTATGCGCAATTACTTACCGAAGTAAAAAAGACAGCGAATGCACTGATTGAACTGGGAATTAAAGATGGTGATCGCGTTGCAATTTATATGCCGATGATTCCTGAAGCAGCAATTGCAATGCTGGCGTGCGCTCGAATTGGTGCACCACACTCAGTTGTCTTTGGCGGATTTTCAGCCGATGCGCTTTTATCTCGTATTCAGGATGCTGATGCAAAGCTTGTAATCACAGCAGATGGAGGAAATCGCAAAGGTGCACCTTTTGCGCTTAAGCCGGCAGTTGATGACGCGCTTAAGGGTAAGACAAATGTAAAGAATGTCCTTGTTGTGAAGCGAACTGGCCAAGAGACCCATTGGGAAAATAATCGCGATGTGTGGTGGCACGACATCGTTGATCGCCAGAGCACGGAACACGTTGCACAATCTTTTGATAGCGAACATCCACTATTTATTTTGTATACATCCGGGACAACTGCAAAACCAAAGGGAATTTCGCATACAACTGGCGGTTATCTGACACAAGTGGCGTACACGCACAAGATGGTCTTTGACATTAAACCTGAAACAGATGTGTATTGGTGCACCGCAGATGTCGGCTGGGTTACTGGACATTCATATGTTGTCTATGGGCCATTGATTAATGGCGCCACACAAGTGATTTATGAAGGTACGCCAGATACGCCACATAAGGGCCGCATCTTTGAACTCATTGAAAAATATAAAGTTTCAATTCTTTATACAGCGCCCACGCTTATCCGTACATGGATGAAGTGGGGAGATGAATTTCCTAATGCGCACAACTTGAAATCACTACGTTTATTGGGCTCTGTTGGTGAACCAATTAATCCAGAGGCGTGGATGTGGTACCGCGAAGTTATTGGTGGCAACCGTTGTCCCATTGTTGATACATGGTGGCAAACAGAAACAGGCGCAATCATGATTTCACCATTGCCTGGTGTCACACATACAAAACCAGGATCTGCAATGCGTCCATTACCGGGGATTAGTGGAAAAGTCGTTGATGACAATGCAAAAGAAGTTGGGCTTGGTCACGGAGGTTATTTAATTTTAGATAAACCATGGCCTGCAATGCTTCGTGGAATTTGGGGCGAAGAAGAGAGATACAAAGAAACGTATTGGTCTCGCTTTGATGGAGTTTACTTTGCAGGCGATGGCGCAAAGATTGATACCGATGGTGCAATCTGGTTATTGGGTCGAGTCGATGACGTGATGAATGTTTCTGGTCACCGAATTTCGACAACAGAAGTTGAATCAGCGCTCGTTTCTCACGCATCAGTTGCAGAAGCTGCCGTAGTTGGAGCCGCCGATGAAATGACAGGACAAGGAATTGTTGCATTCGTAATATTGCGCGGTGGAATTCCAAATGTTGGCGGTGAAGAGTTAATTAAAGAATTACGTACACATGTTGCAAAAGAGATTGGTGCAATTGCTAAACCACGACAAATAGTTGTTGTACAAGAGTTACCAAAGACTCGAAGTGGAAAAATCATGCGCAGATTACTTAAAGATGTGGCAGAAAATCGTGCCGTAGGAGATTCAACAACTCTGGCAGATCCAAATGTGATGGCACTAATTTCTCAAGGCTTAAGCACTTCTAAAGATGAAGACTAAATACTGATTCCTAGGTATTTCTGGGTTAGCTCTTCTAATTCTTTGACGGAAGCAATAACACCTATTTTTTTATAAACAGTCACACCTTTTACGTCGACAAAGTAAGTAATTGGTACACCCATACCAAGGGATGATGCAGTGCGACCATCTGGATCAAAAAGATTTGGCCATGTCATGCCACGCGTTTGGACAAAGTGTTGTCCGTCGCCAATCTGAGCCTCTTCAACATCGATTCCGAGTAAAACTAATTTATCTTTAGCTCTGCTATAGAAATCAACAAATAAAGGTATTTCATCTTGGCACGGTCCACACCATGACCCCCAGACATTTACGATTGCTGGACCTCGTAGCGCTTCAATAACAATTCCGGTGCTGCCATCTAGACAATCTAATTGAGTGCCTTGCACGGAAGGGTTTACAAATAGTGATGCACAGTTAACTAATTCACCTTTTGATATTGCAGAAGTTGTTGTTGTGCATCCACTAACGAACAAGAGCGCAACAAAGAGAATTGATAAACGTTTCATCTGAAATCTTTATCCGTCTTCACAAGCACCTTTGCTTTATCTTTATCCATTTCGCCGATTCCAACTGATGGACAGATTTTTGCAACAGGACATGCACCACACGCAGGTTTACGTGAATGACAAATTCTTCGTCCATGCCAAATCATTCGTTGCGACAAGTTAGTCCACTCTTTCTCTGGAATTAACTCTTGCACATCGATTTCTACCTTTACGGGATCTTTTGAATCACTCCATTCGAAGCGCCGAGATAAGCGACCAAAGTGCGTATCAACTGTTATCCCAGGGATATCAAAAGCATGGCCTAGAACTACGTTGGCAGTCTTTCGACCAACACCGGGCAACGTAATCAATTCTTCTAATGTTGACGGAACTTTCCCACCAAAATCACTCTGCAGTTTTACTGCTAGCCCTTTTATATTGCGCGCCTTAGCGTGATAAAAACCAGTTGAAAAAATTAACTCTTCAATATCTTCAATCTTTGCGCGCGAATAATCTTTAGCATTCTTATACTTTTTAAAAAGTAGTGGTGTCACTTGATTAACTCTTTTGTCAGTGCACTGTGCCGATAGAACAGTTGCTACTAATAATTGCAAAGGATTCGAAAAATCTAATTCACACCTAATATTTGGATATGTCTTACACAAGATGCGATAGATAGCCTTGGCTTGGCTGCGAGTTTCCCTATTCGCGCTCATGCGAGTAAAGTACCCTTCGTGGCTCCAGAAGAAGATATCGTTCGTCGCGCACCACTTTTTACTGCGCTCAATGAGGCCTCTGCCGTTTCACTTCGCGCATCAATGGATAGCGTCAAGATTTCCAAGGGAAATATCCTCTTTGCTGAAGGAACAGAAGGCGATCACCTCTACGTAATTCTTGAGGGTAAGTTAAAACTCGGAACTTCCAGTGGTGATGGACGCGAAAACTTGTTATCAATTCTTGGACCAGGCGAAATGTTTGGTGAACTCTCACTCTTTGATCCGGGCCCACGCACCTCCACTGCAACAGCTGTCACAGATGCAAAACTTTTATCCCTTGGCCATGACAAATTAATTCCATGGTTACGTCAAAATCCAGATGTTGCCCTTCAGTTACTTGCTCGTTTATCACAACGTCTTCGCCGCACCAATGAAGCGGTCGGTGATTTGGTTTTCTCTGATGTACCAGGTCGTGTTGCAAAGGCACTTATTGATCTCGGCGAACGTTTTGGAAAAGTAACGGATGAAGGTTTATTAGTAAGTCACGACCTAACGCAAGAAGAGCTTGCACAATTAGTTGGCGCATCCCGCGAAACAGTTAATAAAGCGCTTGCCGATTTTGCTGGCCGCAACTGGCTCAAATTAGATGGACGATCAGTACTAATTACAGATGTAGACCGCCTTACAAAGCGCGGTAAGTAAGAATTACTTTTTAATAGCAAGCATGCAAAATGCTGACGCTGGATAAAAAACATTTTTAATCATACGAATGATAAAAGCAGGATTGGTGATTAACTTAAGTAAAGATCCTTTAGATTTTATAGCTTTGCCTGTTGATTTTGGATTCTGCATCAAAACCGATGATGAAAAAACTGTTCCGCTTCTCACAATTTGAAGATCAATGATTTCAAAGTCCTGTTCAAAGAAATCTCTGAGTTGCTTTAAGTTGGGCCTAAACATGTTATCTATCGGATCTGGGTGGTAAGGAAAAGATTTTGGTCCACTTAAGATCAAGAAATTATCTTTTTTCAAAAGCTGAGTAATGGATTTAATTCCGACTTCATAATCTGGAATATGTTCTAACAAATTTGATATCAAATATAGGTTCCCATTTAAATTGGAAATGGCTCGCTGTCCCTCAGGGGTTGTAAAGTCTGCAACTAAATCGACGCCTTGTTGATTTTTAATATCCAAATTGAGGATTTTAAAGTGCTTGGATAATGGCTTTAATACAAGATTTCTTATGTATGGCTGTAAAATATCGGTGAATTCAGCTGTGGAAGATCCTATATTTATGGCAATACCTTTTTTATCACCAAGAAAAGTTTTAATATAATAATTAATCTTCTCGGCTTCTTTTATTAACATTTCATTAATCCGCGATTTCTACGGTTAATTCAATTTCAACGGGTGAATTTAAAGGCAACTCAGCAACACCAATAGCAGAACGTGCATGCTTTCCTGCTTCACCCCAAATGTGCACAAAGAGTTCAGATGCTCCGTTTATAACGGCTGGTTGCCCAATAAATCCAGATGCACCGTTCACGTAACCAACTACTCGAACAACTTTTGAAATCTTATTTACATCTGCAACTAGAGCAACGGCAGCTAATGCGTTTAGTGCACAAATCTGTGTAAGTTCTTTAGCGCGCTCAGGTGTAACACCATCGCCAACTTTTCCAGTACCAGCCATTTCACCATTAACAAGTGGCAATTGTCCCGCGGTAAAAACAATGTTTCCTGTACGAACTGCTGGCACGTATGCCGCAACTGGTTTAGCAGCAACAGGAAGTTCTAGTCCAAGTTCAGCAAGCTTTGCACGAACATCGATACTCATTTGATTTCTCTTTTCATATAGGCAACTAGTTGTTCGCCCGTACCTGGGGCTGGAATAACTTGTACAAGTTCCCAACCGTCGGAACCCCATGTATCAAGGATCTGCTTTGTTGCGTGAGATAACAATGGAACTGTTGCGTATTCGTATTTCATTTGTTTAACGCTTCTTTCACTAGGCCGGACACTGTTCCACCATCTGCTTTTCCTGCAGTTTGACCTTTTATAACTCCCATTACTTTGCCCATATCGCCAGGTCCACTTGCACCCGTTTGTGCAATTGCAGCGGCAATAAGTTTTTTAATTTCATCTTCACTCATTTGTTCTGGTAAATATTTAGCAATAACTTCGCCTTCTGCTTTTTCAAGGGCTGCTTTATCCGCACGACCAGCATCTGCAAATGCTTCGGCAGCCTCGCGGCGTTTCTTGGCTTCACGTGAAAGCACAGTAATGATTTCAGCATCAGTAAGTACGCGGGCTTCTTTACCCGAAACTTCTTCATTAGTAATTGCAGTCAACACCATACGGATCGTGCCAGAGACAATTTCGTCTCGGCTACGAATAGCCTCGGTGAGGTTTGCTTGAAGAGTTTCTTTAATGCTCATGGGTACACCTTACTTCGTAAGTTCAACTGCAAGTAGTTCGGCAATCTGAGCGGTATTAAGCGCTGCACCTTTACGCAGATTATCGCCGCACACAAATAAATCCAACGCCATTGGATCATCGATACTCTTTCGAACGCGACCCACCCAAGTTGGATCTGTGCCTACAACATCTGCCGGCGTTGGAAATTTGTAATTCTCTGGATCATCCACAAGTTTTACACCAGCTGCATTAGCCAAAATATCTTGCGCTGCCTTACGTGATGGTTCTTTTTCAAAGATTGCATGCACAGTCAATGAGTGAGTTGTAATTACCGGAACACGAACACATGTTGCAGAAACCTTCAAGTTTGATAGACCGAGAATTTTGCGTGATTCATTTCGTACTTTTAACTCTTCAGATGAGTATCCATCTTCTTTTAATGAACCAGCCCATGGCACAACATTGAGTGCAAGGGGTGCTGGAAATGGACCAAAATCTTTCACAACTGCATGAACATCTCCGGCAACACTTCCTGCATCGGTGCCAGCTACTTGTTTGATTTGTTCGCGCAATGCATCGATGCCAGATTGGCCAGCACCTGATGCTGCTTGATATGAAGAGACGACTAATTCCTTTAGACCGTACGCCTTGTGCAGCACACCCATTGCAACAATCATTGAAAGAGTTGTGCAGTTTGGATTAGAAATTATTCCGCGTGGACGTTGCTTAACCATTTCAGGATTTACTTCAGGAACAACTAGTGGGACATCGGCGTCCATGCGAAATGCGCCAGAGTTATCAACTACTACGGCGCCGCGAGATGCGGCAATAGGTGCCCACTCTGCAGAAATTTCATCTGGTACATCAAACATTGCAACGTCAATGCCATCGAACGCTTCTGGTGAAAGTGCAACGACGGTGAGTTCTTCTCCGCGGCACTTAAGTTTTTTTCCTGCACTTCGAGCAGAAGCTATTAAGCGAATTTCACCCCATACATCTGTACGTTCGGACAAAATACTCAGCATCACTGTGCCTACTGCGCCAGTAGCACCAACAACTGCCAGCGATGGTTTTTTACTCATCGGCCAGTGCCGCCATAAACAACCGCTTCAATCTGATCAGCATCGAGTTCGAAGGCCGTGTGCGCTGCTTTTACGCCGCGATCAAGGTCTGATTCGCGACAGATAATTGAGATGCGAATTTCTGATGTAGAAATCATCTCGATGTTTACGCCAGCATCTGACATCGCTGCAAAGAACGTTGCTGTTACGCCCGGATGTGAACGCATTCCTGCGCCAACAAGTGAGAGCTTGCCGATTTGATCATCGTATTGAATAGATGCAAAACCAACTTCGCCTTGAATTGCCTGCAAAATCTTTGAAGCATTCGCACCTTCTGCTTTTGGCAGAGTAAATGAAATATCTGTTAAGCCAGTTGCAGCAGCAGAGACGTTCTGCACAATCATGTCAATGTTGATGTCAGCATCGGCAATTGATTGGAAGATACGTGCGGCAGTTCCGGTGCGATCAGGAACTCCAACCACTGTGATCTTTGCTTC
>CAFBMS010000045.1_pt1 | contig 9613 bp, 9 predicted proteins | sample 7269031 | NCBI WGS metagenome assembly CAFBMS01 (sample SAMEA6814072, study PRJEB35770) | uncultured Candidatus Planktophila sp. | biome: Freshwater; feature: Freshwater reservoir; material: water | place: Czech Republic | collected 2017-05-23 | depth 30m m
ATAGATGCAGACTTTTTCTTTGTCGCGCTCTTTGTTTCTGGCGCGTCAGTACTTTCGATTGCATCTGATTTTTTTGAACTAGCTTTCTTAGCCGCACGCTTGCGCGGCGTTTTTGGCTCAATAGCCATGGCACCAAATCCTCTATGCGTTTATGTAAACGCGCTCTGGCTTGAATTGTTTCGAACTTCGAAAAGAACTAACTCGTCAAGCAAATCTTCTGTGAGTTCGCGCTAGGCATTTACCGCGAAGTGCTCGCGAGCCGCGCTGAACTGTGTCGAAAGTATGGCAGATATGTGGGTTAAACCCAAGTAAGGCGCAAATTGAGCGTGATTAACGATGGCGTGCATGCACATTTTGCAACAAACCAAAACCCATCAATGTTGCAAACATGCTCGAACCACCATAAGAAAGGAAGGGCAATGGAACGCCAGTCATCGGCATTAACCCAAGGGTCATACCTATGTTTTCAAATATCTGAAAGGCAAACCATGCAGTTACACCTGTTGCAACGAGTCTGCCGTAGGGGTCATCCGATCTGCGAGCAATTGAAAATGCTCGCATCAAAATAATGAGGTACAGAAGCACTATTCCGGCGCTACCAAGAAAACCGAGTTCTTCACCAGCTACAGTAAAAATAAAGTCAGTCTGTTGTTCGGGAACAAAGCGACCATTGGTTTGTGGACCATTAAATAATCCAGTTCCGATTAATCCACCTGAACCCACCGTGATGCGCGCTTGACGCAATTGATAACCGCTGCCCTGTGTATCTGCATTTGGGTCAACGAATGACTGCAAACGTTTTACTTGATAAGAGTTGATGACGCCAGTTTTGGTTGCGCCAAAAGCGCCGAGTATGGCAATGAGCAGAAGGGCTACGACCCAACGTGAGGATGCACCAGAAATTGCGATAACTGTGACAACTGCTGCACTAATAATAAAAACGGTTCCCATATCTGGCTGAAATAAAATTAAAAGAATAGGAATTCCTGCAACAACAAGGGCTTGTAAAACATCTCGTGAAGTAGGCAAATCACTGTCATGAGAGCGCTCGGAGAGAATCATTGACATTCCCACAATGATTGAGATTTTTGCAAGTTCTGCTGGTTGAATTTGAAATCCACCAGGTAATGCAATCCACGCTGTTGCACCATTAATCTCGTCACCAAGGCCGGGAATTAAAACAATAATTAAACCAAGTACACCTAATCCCCACACTATTGGCGTGTACGCACGCAACAATCGGTAATCAATAATTGTTGTACCCCAGGCCAGCAAGGTACCGATTAAAATATTAATTACATGGCGCTTGAGGTAATACTCAGGATCTAAGTTGTTTGCCGCATACCAGTCACGCGTTGCCGCATAAACCAGCAGAGTACCGATAACCAAAAGTGCAGCTACCGCTGCTGTAAGGATTGGATCAAATCCTGCAACAACTGAACCGCGAGATCTTCGTCGATAAATGCTTCGACTTGAAAGTGAAGTCATGGCGTTTCCTTTATTTTCGTCGCAGGGGAAATCTTTGGAATTCTCACCGGTGGTCGTCCATCAGGAAATATAGCCTTAGCGGGATCAACTTTGGACCCAGTAACACCAAAGAGAGTTTCATAAATGTGACGAACTCCAACACCACTGACCGATGCACCGAAACCTGCCTGACTGACCATCATCACAACGGCGTATCGCGGATTCTGCGTTGGACCAAAGGAGGCAAACCACGAAGTATCGGATTTTGCTGTGCCGTTTGCATTCCTTCCAAAAACTTGTGCCGTTCCTGTTTTGCCACTTATTGCAATTGGGAAACCTGCAAATGCACCTGTTCCAGTTCCACCAGTAACTACTTCTCGAAGTGCGCCTTGTAAGAAATTTAATGTCGCCTTGCTCGCAGGTAATGTGCCGAGCTCTTTGGCGCCAATTCTCTTGAGAACTTTGCCATCAGTAGAAACAACTGCTTTAGCAACACTAGGGCGAAGTATTTTTCCACCATTGGCGATTGCCGCATACATCTGAGTTAATTTAAGTGGGGTTATAACAGTGTCACCTTGTCCGATGGAAAAATTCACCGCATCTCCGGCTCGAATCTTGTCTCCATCTATACAATTTTCGCGGGCAAGTTCAATTAAAAATGGCGTAAGTTGATTCTTTTGTGCACGCTCTTTGTAGTTACAGTAAAAATCCTTATTAGCCGAATACCAACTCTTACGCCATTGGCGATCTGCCAGTCGGCCTGCAAGCTCTGATGGCAAGTCTATTTCAGTTTTTTTATCTACTTGAAAGCCCTGTGCTGCTTTAAAGAAATAGTCATTCGGATCTGATTTTGGTCGTAAACCGCCATCTCGAACCCATTCGTCATAAGCGATTTGATACCACAACGTGTCACAAGAAACTGCAATACCTTTCTTTAGACTCATTCTTCCAAGTGCTCTACTGTCAAAGTTTTGAAAGGCACGATTACCAATTTGAGTTTCTGCAGGACAGTTATAAGTTGCATTTAAGTTATATCCCGCATTTGCGGCTGCGACAACAGAGACAGATTTAAATGTTGATGCGGGTGCAAATAGTCCCTGTAGTGGACGAGATAGTGCTGGCACACCATTTTTTTCACTAAAGAGTGCACGGGCATCGGCAATAGATAAACCTTTTTCCCATGAATTTGGGTCATACGTTGGATACGAAGCCATTGCTAAAATTTGGCCGTTTCTAACATCCATAACAATTGCCGCGCCGGAATCCGCTGGGTGACCACTAGCGCGTGCACGTCTTACTGCATCGGATAGAGCGCTTTCCACACCTGCTTGTAATCGAACATCCAAACTTGTTACTAAATGATTGCCACCAATTGGCGCAGTGTTCTGACTTTCGCGAGTGATAGATTCTTTTCGATCCACAATGACAGTTCGAATACCTGGCGTACCTCGCAAGTAAGAGTCATATTGATACTCAAGCCCGGTCTTTCCAATTGTTTCACTTCGATAATATGAACGACCATTTTTTCCTGACAAATCTTCTTCAGTGACGGGCCCGACATAACCTAATTCGTGAGCAGCATTAACACCCGCATAACTTGGGTAGTTTCGAATTGCTACAGGTGCGGCTCCAAGGCCCGGATACTCACTTGTTCGCTCAACAATTTGTAAAGCAATTTCAGGATCTGCTTCTTTAGTAATTGGAATCGGCTGATACCTAGAACCTGTCCAGCATCCCGCCTTTTCATTTTTTGGAAGTTCGCCACATAAACGCGTTGCTCGATACACATCCGTATATGACAATCCTAAAAGCCCTGAAACACTTGCTAAAACTCTGGCGCCTTTGTCACTTTGTTTATCCAAAGCTATGCGATCAACTGTGATTGCAAGTCCGACTCGATTAAGTGCTAGTGGTACGCCAGATGAGTCAACAATCAAACCTCGTATTGCAGGATTTATAACATCTCTACTTTGAATGCTCAAGGCCGCATCCTTATATTTAGGAGCAGCTGCTACTTGTAAATAAAAGAGCCGACCAAGAAGGGCGAGCATTAAAGTCAGAACAAATATTTGTATGACCAACAAACTTAAGCGAACCCTTTGATTCATGCTCGCGCCTGATCGCCGAGGACTACGTGATGCAATCTGGTGATAATGGGCAGAATCAAAGGAGTTACCAAGAGTGCCCAAATGCCATTACTGAGAATTGTCATAAGTATTTTTGTAAAACTTCCTGCCGATACTCCAAGTAATAACCCAGTAATGACATATGCCATCAGGGTAAGTACTGACGCGGATGAAACAAGAAAAATATTTGTCACTGGATTTCCGCGAACATTGTCATTGCCAGAACCTAAGAATGCAACTGCGTAACAGCTAAGAATCATTATCAAAGTCCAATGCCCAATAGGGCCACTTGAACTTTGTGAGAGATCCATCAAAAACCCTGTGACAAATCCACTGAGAGCCCCCGCTGTTGGATTACTCAATGCAGCCCACGTCAGAGCAATCAGCAGTGGAAGAGAGAAACCTCCAGCCGGTAATCGAAGTTGATTGATGACACTTTCCTGCAAAAAAAAGATGATTACAAAAATTAAAGTTGAGATTGAAAAATGCCTTACACGCACGGAAAACTACTTTGCGCTCGGACTAGGAGAAACAGAAGGTGGAGTTGCATAAACAGTTACCGTTGGAATCGGGGTAGGTTGTGGAGCGCGTGGAACAAGAGCATCACCAGGATTATTTTTTCCAGCACTGAGAACAACACTGAGCACACCTAATGCAGAAAAGTTGGGATACAAAATAACTGTTGCACTCTGTGCAATTGAACCTGCACTGTTATCAACCGTGCTGACAATTCCAACTGGAACTCCTGGAACAAATGGTCTGTTATTGGTACTTCCTCTTGCAAGCAAAACATCTCCAGGTTTTACGATGTTTTGATTATCCAATAATTGCAATTGTGCACGCTTGGATCCACCACCTGAAAGAATTCCGATCTGCTGCGATCCTGCCACTCTGACTCCAACTTTAAAGTCTGGATCTGTTGCCAACATGACGAGTGCAGATTGCGCATAAACCTCTTTGACTACACCGACTAAACCTTCGCCTGACAGAACTGTCATGTTTTGACGCACACCGGATGAGGTACCGACATCAATAGTGACGGTTTGTGAAAAACTTGTGCTGCTACCTTGTGAAATTACGCGGGCTGCCACAACCTTGTATCCAGCTTCACCAGCTAGATCGAGGACTGATTTAAGTTGGTCAAGTTGTGAATCTGCATTTTTGCGTTCAACTAATCGTGATCGCAGCTTTGCATTATCTGCTTTGAGCTTGTCAATTTGATCACTAGTTCTTCCCAAATGGGTGATGTCTCCAAGGAAATTTCGAAATGGTGAAACCACAGTTGATCCGGCTTTTTGAAATGGAGCCAAGACATTTTGAGTTCCGCTGCTGACACCATCAAGAATTTTTACGCCGCGCAAATCAAGGGTAATTAATAAAAGCGATGTAACGATAAGAATAATGAGTAGGAGGCGAGTGCGTCCTTCGCCGCCATAACGCATTGCGCTAATTACCTATCGACGAGGCTCAGAGATCAAAACCTTTTCAAGGGCTTCGAACTCTTCAATGCATTTTCCAGAGCCTTCTACGACTGCATCGAGCGGACGCTCTGCAATGTGAATCGGCATTCCAGTTTCTTTACGAAGACGCTCATCTATACCTTTAAGAAGTGCTCCTCCACCTGTAAGAACAATTCCGCGATCCATGAGATCACTCGCTAATTCTGGTGGACACTTATCAAGAGTGCTCTTTACTGCGTTAATGATCGCATTTACTGGTTCTTCAAGTGCTTTGCGAATTTCTGCAGCGGAAACAACGATTGTCTTTGGAAGACCAGTTGCAAGGTCACGACCACGGATTTCTGCATCATTTTCACCTGGAAGTGGGTAGGCAGAACCAATTGCCATTTTAATTTCTTCTGCTGTGCGCTCGCCGAGAAGTAATGAGAATTCGCGTTTTACCCAGTTAATAATTGATTGGTCTAGTTCATCGCCGCCTACACGAATAGAAAGTGATGTAACAATTCCGCCGAGTGAAATAACTGCAACTTCTGTCGTACCTCCACCAATGTCTACAACCATGTTTCCAGTTGGTTCATGAATTGGAAGGCCAGCACCAATCGCTGCAGCCATCGGTTCTTCAATAATATAAACCTTGCGCGCACCTGCTGCATAACCAGCATCTTTAACTGCGCGTTGTTCAACACCTGTAATACCTGATGGAACACAAACAACGATACGTGGCTTTGCTAAATAGCGACGACGGTGCACTTTCTGAATGAAGTAGCGCAACATGCGCTCTGTTGTATCAAAATCTGCGATCACACCATCTTTAAGTGGGCGAATAGCCACGATGTTGCCAGGTGTACGGCCAATCATTTTCTTAGCTTCTAAACCAACAGCCAGAATTCCACCAGTGTCTTGGTTTACTGCAACAACACTTGGCTCGTTGAGCACAATGCCACGACCGCGCACATAGACCAACGTGTTTGCAGTTCCTAGATCCACGGCCATATCGCGACCGATGAATGACATTTTGTTACTCATTTATTTCCCCTCAAAGAAAATAGCTATTTCACGAGCTGCTGATTCAGGAGAATCAGATCCAGGAACAATGTTCTGTACTACTTTGGTTCCTTGATCGCGAGCTAAGTCTCCACGAATTGTTCCAGGTGCTGCAACAGTTGGATCTGTTGCACCTGCGAGTGAACGAAAACCTTCGATAACACGATTTCCTTCAGCGATCATTGCAACGATTGGACCAGATGTCATGAACTCTAGAAGTGGTTCGTAAAAAGGTTTTCCATTGTGCTCTGCATAATGTTTTTCGAGTAACGCACGATCTGCATTGAGCATGCGAAGGGCGGTAACTGAATAACCTTTATTCTCAATTCTAGAAATAACTTCTCCAACAAGCCCGCGACGTACGCCATCAGGTTTGATTAGGATTAAGGTTTTCTCGGAACTCACACGCCTAGTCTATTAGGCATTTGGAGGCCCCGCTGCCAGCAGGGCTGCGCGGGCGGCTTCGCCCTTTTTCCCCACACGAATAGCCGCAATCCATAACCCCAAGAAAATCGCCCCGACGAGAAACATCGATGTGACTACGAAGCCGTAGGCAAGAAGTGCTACTTGTAAAACCCAACCAATTATCCAGCCAGATTTTTTCTTCAATAAACCTGGTGCGAGCAAACATAAAATGGCAACAACGCCACCAATAATTAATACAGGTGACGAGTGATCTTTCATCGCAAGTAATAATGCAAATCCCATGACGAAAGATTCCATTACAAGAACGGATGAAGCCAACATGCGCATGGTTAAATCCTAATCTTCTTTTGAAAATAATCTACGCAGAATTGAACGAGCTTCGCCAACTGTAACCACCGAGCCAGTCACAACTATTCCGACACTGTCATCACTCAGTGGCCGCTTGGCATCATCTATTGCCCGCTTGAGAGCACCCTCTAAATTATCCTGACTAAAGACTCTGTCGGCTCCAAAGATTTTGCTGGCAAGTGTCTCCAGTTCTTTTACCGGCATTGCACGTGATGAAGAACTTGAGGTAACAATTATTGAGTTAAGAACCGGTTCAAGTGATTCAAGGATTCCTTCTGCGTCTTTATCACCAAATATTCCTACGACTCCGATGATGTCATCGAAAGTAAATTCACTAGCTAAAGTTTGTGCAAGGGCTTGAGCGCCATGTGGGTTGTGGGCGGCATCTAAAATTATTGTGGGATCGCGATGAATTACTTCGCACCTGCCTGGAGATTTTACGTTTGCAAAGCCTGCACGCACAGCATCTGGATCTAACGCCTGTTCACCAAAGAATGCTTCGACTGCCACTAAAGCAGATGCTGCATTGGTTGCCTGGTGACGACCATGCAGTGGAAGAAAAATATCGTCGTACTTTTCATTTAAACCATTGACAGAAATCATCTGGCCACCGACTGCAATGGCTCGAGTATCTAATGAATACTCGATTCCTTCGCGCGCGATATCGGCTTCTACTTCTGCTGCTCTGCGTAGTAACTCTTTGGCTGATTCGGGCTTTTGTTCTGCCATCACGATGTAACCGCCAGCTTTAATAATTCCGGCTTTTGTTTGAGCAATTTCTGTCAGTGTATTTCCCAGATATTCCATATGGTCCAAGCCAATTGGCATAATCACAGAAACATCAGCATCAATCACATTTGTTGCATCCCATTGACCACCCATGCCAACTTCAATGATTCCAATGTCCACTGGATGTTCGGCAAATGCAACAAATGCCATGGCAGTAATGGCTTCAAAGAAAGAAATTGGGTTTTCGTATTTTGAATCCATTAATTCAAGATATGGAGCAATGTCGTTATAGGCGAATACCGCTGCCTTTGGATCAATGGATGCGCCGTTAATGCTTATTCTTTCTAAGTAACTCTCTAGGTGCGGACTTGTAAAACGTCCGGTGCGCAATCCCATTTCAAATAAGAGCGAATCAATCATCCGTGACGTAGTTGTTTTTCCGTTTGTCCCGCCAATATGAATCGTTGGGTAAGTCAGCTGAGGTGAACCGAGCATGTCAGTCAGGGCTGAAATTCGATCAAGCGTTGGCGAAATTCGAGTTTCTGGCCAACGTGCAAGCAGCGCTTGCTCAATCGCATCTACACGGGCGTTATCGTCTGCGCTCATTAACTATTTAGCCGGCATTGCATTTAGTTGTGAATTAATACGCTCTATGTCCGCACTTGTCTTTGCTAATCGTTCTTTGATTTCTACAACAACATCAGCCGGAGCCTTCGCCATAAAGCCTTGGTTATTTAGTTTCACATTCGCTGTTTCAAGATCCTTTTGAGCGGTCGCAAGATCTTTAGTCAAACGTGCGCGTTCGGCTGCAATATCAATCGCACCAGTGAGATCAAACTCTGCTTTTACTGAACCAATTTGTAATTGCGCACTTGGAGTGAAATCGCTATTTTCGAGTTTAAGAACAAAGCGCATCGCACTTTCATACGGCGCAAACTCTGCAGGTGCATGAAAGCGGCCAGGAATTTTGGCGGAAGTTTTAATTCCTTGATCATTTCTAAATCTACGGACTTCAGTAATTACTTCTTGGATGCTTGTAATTATTTTCTCACTGCTCTTATCGATATGGGCAGTATGTGCAACTGGCCATTGAGCAATGACAAGGGATTCTCCCCCAGTAAGTGTTGTCCAGAGCTGTTCTGTAATAAATGGCATAAATGGATGCATCAGACGCAAGAGTTGATCCAAGACATGACCAAGTACGCGTTGAGTATTTTTCGCATCCCCTGATGCAAAGCTTTCTTTTGAGAGTTCGAGATACCAATCGCAAAGATCGTCCCACGCAAAGTGATAGATGCGATCGCATGCACGAGCAAACTCGTAGGACTCAAGTAGCGAATCAACTTCAGTAACCGTTTCGGAAAGTCTAGAAAGAATCCACTTATCAATTCCGTTAAGTGATGAAGTCGCAGGAAGTTCGCCCTCAACAGTTGCGCCATTCATCATTGCAAAGCGCGTTGCGTTCCATAACTTTGTGGCGAAGTTTCGTGATCCGCCCACCCAATCTTCAGCCAATGCTTGGTCTTTTCCAGGGTTTGCTCCGCGCGCCAAAGTAAAGCGCAGTGCATCGGTGCCGTACTTATCCATAAACTCAATTGGGTCAATAGTGTTTCCGCGACTCTTAGACATCTTCTTTCCAAATTGATCGCGTACTAAACCGTGCAATGCAATTGTGTGAAATGGTGGCGTGCCATCCATTGCAAATAAGCCAAAGAGCATCATGCGTGCTACCCAGAAAAAGAGAATGTCATAACCAGTTACGAGAACACTTGTTGGATAAAACTTTTTAATATCCTCAGTTTCTGCTGGCCATCCAAGTGTAGAAAATGGCCAGAGCGCTGAAGAGAACCACGTATCTAAAACATCTGGATCTTGCGTGTAACCATCGGGCGCTTTTTCATCAGCACCAAGTACAACAACTTCATCGTTTGGTCCGTACCAGACAGGAATTCTGTGACCCCACCACAATTGTCTGGAGATACACCAATCGTGCATGTTATCTACCCATTCAAA
>CAFBMS010000046.1_pt1 | contig 9246 bp, 11 predicted proteins | sample 7269031 | NCBI WGS metagenome assembly CAFBMS01 (sample SAMEA6814072, study PRJEB35770) | uncultured Candidatus Planktophila sp. | biome: Freshwater; feature: Freshwater reservoir; material: water | place: Czech Republic | collected 2017-05-23 | depth 30m m
ATTTATCGAACCTATTGCTCGCGAACTTCCAATGGAATACGCACTTGAACTCAACCGTTTGATTGAACTTCAAATGGAAGGCGCTGTTGGTTAATGAGTGTTTTAACCACAAATATTTTGGTGCCTCATGGGCGCGAAGAAGATTGGCGTTTTACGCCGCTCAATCGCCTCAAGGGATTACATGATGGTTCTGCAGCCGTAGCAGAGCATCGTTCGCTTTCGATGGATTCCGAAGTTACCCCTGGAGTTAGTTTCGAAAGAATTTCTCGTGAACTTTTACTATCGTTGAGCCTAACTGATGACGCAGTAATGAATAGAGTCAGAGAGTTATCATCAGATGTTGCAGTGTTGAAAATCGCTGCAAATACTGAAGTTAGCTCTCCAATTCATCTGTCGAGAAAAACTTTTGATCTCAATGCAGCTGAATTCTCCCGTGTTTTAATCCATGTGGGATCGAATGCACGGGCAACAGTGATTCTTGCAAATACAGGGGATACCTTGTTAGCGGAGGAAATCGAGTTCAAAGTTGAATCAGGGGCCCATTTAACTTTTGTTACCTTGCAAGAATGGGATGCAAAGACTGTTCATGTTGGTAAGCACCACGCAATTGTTGATAAAGACGCCATGTTTAAATCCATTACTGTCACTATTGGTGGCTCCGTTGTTCGTTTACTTCCAACAGTTGAATTCACTGGCCCTGGCGCGGACGCTCAGTTAATTGGTGTTTATTTTGCAACGGCTGGGCAATTCTTTGAGCACCGCATTTTCGTTGATCACTGTGTTCCTAATGCTAAATCTCGAGTAAATTTCAAAGGCGCACTATCGGGGGATAAAGCACACACCGTATGGATTGGTGATGTATTCATTCGCGCTAACGCCGAAGGGACTGATACATACGAACTGAATCGAAATCTCTTGCTAACAGATGGTGCTCGCGCAGATTCTGTACCAAATTTAGAGATTGAAACTGGTGAAATCGTTGGAGCAGGTCACGCAAGCACAACAGGTAGATTCGACGATGAACAGCTCTTTTATTTGATGTCGCGTGGAATCGCCATCGAAGACGCTCGACGACTAGTCGTTCGAGGTTTCTTTAGTGAAATAATCAGTGAAATATCCAATACTGAAATTCAAGATCGTCTCATGCAGCGAATTGATAACGAACTCAGCAAAGTTGGTGCATAAGGTGAGTGAAGTTAAGTTCTCTGCAATGCAGGATCGCAAGCCCCTTAAAGTCAGCGTTAATGGGGAAGATGTATGTATTACCCGCATTGGAAATGAAGTATTTGCAATTAATGACACCTGTACGCATTCGGATGCATCACTTTCCGAGGGTGATGTCACTGATTTCAAAATCGAATGCTGGCTGCACGGTGCTGAATTCGATCTACGCACTGGCGAAGCGATTACCCTGCCAGCAAACATTGCTGTTAAAACCTACCCAGTAAATATTGTTAACGATGTTGTTGAAGTTCAAGTCAATTAAATATTGCCCAAACCACTTACGAGAGATAACAGGACAAAAATGAGCACATTAGAGATTCGTAACCTTCAGGTTTCAGTAGATACCGAAAACGGCGCAGTCGAGATCCTCAAGGGAGTTGATCTGACGATCAAATCTGGTGAAACACACGCCATCATGGGACCTAATGGTTCGGGTAAATCCACTCTTGCGTATTCAATTGCTGGACATCCTAAATACACGATTACCGGGGGATCTGTAACTCTTGACGGAGCCAATGTTCTTGAGATGAGTGTTGATGAGCGTGCAAAAGCTGGCTTGTTCTTAGCAATGCAATATCCAGTAGAAGTACCTGGCGTCTCAGTATCAAATTTCTTGCGCACTGCTGCCACAGCGTTGCGGGGAGAAGCACCTAAATTGCGTAAATGGGTTTCAGAAGTTAAAGATGCCATGGAAGCTCTTTCGATTGATGCAAGTTTTGCTCAAAGAAATGTAAATGAAGGTTTCTCGGGTGGAGAAAAGAAACGCCATGAAATTATGCAGCTCGAACTTTTGAAGCCAAAGATTGCGATTTTGGATGAAACAGATTCAGGCCTCGATGTTGATGCTCTTCGAATTGTTTCCGAAGGTGTTAACCGTGCTAAAGATGCTAATAATTTGGGAGTACTTTTAATTACCCACTACACGCGAATTTTGCAGTACATCAAACCTGATTTCGTGCATGTTTTTGCCAATGGACGCGTTGTTGAAGAGGGTGGACCGGAACTAGCTGACAAGCTGGAAGCTCAGGGGTACGCCGAATACGTCGGTAACTAAGTATTAATTATGGCGTTAAATGTCACTGAAATTCGTAAGGATTTTCCTATTTTCTTGCGAAAAATTCGTGACGGAAAAAGACTTGTTTACTTAGACAACGGTGCAACTAGTCAAAAGCCACAAGTAGTTATAGATGCGGAAATCGATTTTTATCGGCTTAATAACGCTGCTGCGCACCGTGGAGCCCATCAACTAGCTGAAGAAGCGACTGAGTTATTCGAATCAGCCCGTCAGAGCGTCGCAGAATTTTTAGGTGCCAAAGCTGAAGAGATTGTTTTTACAAAAGGCGCAACGGAGTCACTAAATTTATTGGCGTACTCATTTAGCAATGCAGAACCTGGAAGTCGTTTTTTTATAGGTCCTGAACACACAATTGTTGTCTCTGAAATGGAGCACCATGCCAATCTCATTCCATGGCAGCAATTAGCCAAGCGCAGCGGAGCCGAACTCAAATGGTTTGGAATCACACCAGACGGGCGAATAGATCTATCTAATATTGAAGATTTAATAACAGATAAGACCAAAATTGTTGCTATTACACAACAGTCAAATGTTCTAGGAACTATAAATAATTTGGATTTAATCATCAGTAAAGCGCATGCAGTAGGAGCAATCGTTATTGTTGATGCTTGCCAATCTGTTCCGCATTTGGCTGTCGATGTGAGAAAACTTGGAGCCGATTTCCTGACTTTTTCAGGACACAAAGCCCTTGGTCCAACCGGTGTCGGTGTTCTCTGGGGATCATATGACTTGCTTAATGAGCTTCCTCCATTCTTATTTGGTGGGTCAATGATTGAAAATGTGACTATGACAGATGCAACGTGGGCCGAAGCACCAAAAAGATTCGAAGCCGGTGTTCCCAACATGGCTCAAGTTGTTGGATTGGCAGCAGCGTTAAAATATTTGCAAGGCATTGGTATGGACGAGATACATGAACATGAAAAAAAATTGACGCAATACCTGCTCGATGGGCTAGCAAAAATTGAAGATATATCTATTGTTGGACCTTTAGATATATCTTTACGCGGTGCAACTGTCTCATTTACCGTAGATGGTATTCACCCTCACGACCTAGGGCAGTTCCTAGATAATGCAGGAATCGCTGTTCGTACAGGTCATCATTGCGCGTGGCCCTTGACGCGCGCGTTGGGTGTGCCAGCAACTACAAGAGCGTCGATGTATTTATATAACGATGAATCTGATCTCGATGCACTCATTCGCGGCATCATCGATGCCAAGAAATATTTCGGCCAATGATGCAATTAGATAATTTGTACCAAGAAGTAATTTTGGATCATTACAAGCATCCCGAAAACAAAGGTCTTGCAGATGCTTTTGATGCTCAGGTTCATCACATTAATCCAAGTTGTGGCGATGAGATCACTCTCAACCTCTCCTTAGAAGGTACGAAGGTGAAAGGTATTTCTTGGGATGGCGTTGGTTGTTCTATCTCTCAGGCAAGCGTTTCAATCATGAGCGGATTAATGCTTGGCAAGGATTTAATGATTGCACAGGAGATTTTGGATAACTTCGTATCATTGATGCAGAGTAAAGGCGTAGGTCAGCCTGATGAAAACGTACTTGAAGATGCGGTGGCTTTGGCAGGAGTTTCCCAGTATCCAGCGAGAATCAAGTGTGCACTGTTGGGTTGGATGGCATTTAAAGATGCGTCAGTACAAGCTCAAAAAAAGAACTAAACTAGGAGAAACTAAGAAGGGTCTGTTATGACAACAAGTGTGGATGATGTAACTGAGGCTATGAAAGATGTAGTCGACCCCGAACTAGGAATCAATGTTGTAGATCTCGGATTGATCTATGACGTAATGGTTGATGAATCAAATATTGCAGTACTTAATATGACTTTGACTTCTGCGGCTTGCCCACTTCAAGATGTTATTGAAGATCAAACTCGTCAAGCGCTAGCCGGGATGACAAGTGATGTAAAAATAAATTGGGTATGGATGCCACCATGGGGACCAGATAAAATTTCAGATGATGGTCGAGAACAACTAAGAGCGCTGGGATTTACGGTCTAACAATGTCTATGCAAGCAGTTTGGATGACCCACCGGTCTATGACTGCAGATCCATCGGTTAAAGAACAAAAATTAAAACCAGGTACAGTTAAACGAATATTTGAATTTGCTAAACCGTATCGTATGTACCTTGGAATATTCTTATTTACAGTTGTCATCGACGCATTCCTCGTTGTAGCCACGCCACTTATTCTTCGCAAGTTAATCGATGATGGAGTAGTTCCGAAAGACGGCCCACTCATCACACGTTTAGCGCTTATCGTTGGACTGCTTGCCATTGCTGATGCATTCATGAGCATTGTTGGTCGTTGGTTTTCAGCGCGAATAGGCGAAGGCTTGATTTATGATTTGCGTTCTCAAGTATTTGCCCACGTTCAAAAGCAATCCATCGCTTTTTTTACTCGAACTCAGACTGGTGCGTTGATTTCTCGTATAAATTCCGATGTTATTGGCGCACAACAAGCATTTACCTCATCTCTATCTGGAGTATTAAGTAATGTTGTAACTTTAATTTTAGTCACGGGAACAATGTTATTTCTTTCATGGCAAATCACTTTAGTTTCACTAGTTTTGTTACCAGTATTTTTGATCCCAACTAAATGGGTTGGTCGAAAGTTGCAAGCACTTACTCGAGATTCATTCAATCTCAATGCTGCGATGTCATCGACAATGACCGAACGTTTCAATGTTTCTGGAGCGATGCTTGTCGCTCTTTACGGGCAACCACAACATGAAAATGAATCGTTCCGTACCAGAGCCCGAAAAGTCGCTGATATCGGAATTTCCATGGCAATGCTTAATCGAATATTTTTCATTGCTTTAACCAGTGTTGCAGCTGTTGCTACCGCTTTTGCGTACGGAATCGGTGGGCATTTGGCACTCAGAGGTGCTGTAACAGTCGGAACACTCTTAGCAATTACTGCCCTGCTTGCTCGTTTATATGGTCCATTAACTGCATTATCGAATGTACGCATTGATGTTATGACTGCTCTTGTTTCTTTCGAAAGAGTTTTTGAAGTCTTAGATCTAAAGCCAATGGTCAGTGATAAGACCGGTGCTATTACGTTAGGTAAACAAGTACCCACAATCGAATTTAGAGACGTACGATTTTCTTATCCCCGTCCTGATCAAATATCTCTCGCGTCCCTTGAATCTGCTGCGCGAGAAGAACATATACAAAGCGGTGAAATACTTAAAGGGCTTTCATTCACAGTTCCCGCCGGAACTTTTACCGCAATCGTTGGACCGTCAGGGGCTGGCAAAACAACAATAAGTGCACTGGTTCCTAGACTTTATGACGTAACTTCGGGTTCTATTCTGGTTGATTCGACAGATGTCCGAGATTTATCTCTTGAATCCTTGAGAGCCAATATTGGCGTTGTCATGCAGGATGCTCATTTGTTTCATGAAAGTATTGCGGAGAATCTAAGGTATGCAAAACATGATGCAACTGAGTTACAGATGGAACAAGCTTGCAAATCTGCACAAATTTGGGATTTAGTATCCACTTTGCCTAATGGTTTTGAAACCTTTGTCGGTGAACGCGGACATAGATTATCTGGAGGAGAAAAGCAGAGGTTGGCGATTGCGAGATTGCTTTTGAAGTCTCCATCGGTTGTCATACTCGATGAAGCGACGGCGCACCTCGATTCTGAGAATGAAGCGCTTGTACAGCAGGCGCTTAAATCTGCACTTAAGGGCCGCACAAGTATCGTTATTGCTCATCGTTTAAGCACAATCAAAGATGCTGATCAGATTATTGTTCTTGAAAATGGCGAAATTGTTGAACGCGGAAAGCATGATGATTTAGTGACTGCTGGCGGACTTTATTCCGAACTATATGCAAGGCAGGATTTAAGTACTCTTTCGAATTAGCCGTCTGCCGTAAATTACTAAGCCTGCGAAAAATACCCATTGCAGGGCGTACGCCATATGTGGCCCATCACTTAATTCAGGTAATTCCACAGGAACATTAGGATTCATAGAAGAATTTGTTGTTGAAATCAAGTCGATGTAGAACTTTTCAGTTTGTATACCTTGTCGGGCATCAAGTTCAGAAACGAGATTACGTTGTGAATCATTTGAAACAGCGAAAAACTTGCCTTGCGGTAATGAGGAGTCCAATCGCAATCGCCCGCTGATAGAAATTTTACTCTCTTGTGTGGGTTGAAGTTGGGGAGGAATCGTCGCATCAGATCCCGCTTTGATCCAACCCCTATCCACCCAGATTTTCCGGTTTTCAAAAACAAATAGAGTAAGTTGTTCAAAACCGTATGTGCCTTCGAAGTAACGATTACGCAACAAGATCTGATTTTTATCATCGAATGAACCTTCCAACGAGATCTTTCGCCACTCATAATTTTCTATATCACCCGTTATATCTTGGAATTTGATTGGGGACAATTGCGATTGCTGGGTTATCAAAGTGTTTCGTGCATGTCGATCTACTCCACGGTGATACTGCCATTGGGCTGCCCAAATACATAAGAAAATTAAGGCCAGAGCAATGAGTGTTTTCAGGAACGCGTACTGCTCTTTAACCACGGCAATACCTTAACTCAACTTTATGAGAGAGAGCGTGGTTTCTTTTTCAAGATTGCGGTACCGGGAAGAATTGTTTCTCGTCCTGCATTGGCTACTACTACTGCAATATATGGCAAGAAGACTGCACCCGTCAGGGCAACCCATCGATATGGACTTGGGAGAATGACCGTTAAAATAAAACAAGCTGTGCGCACCATCATCGAAATAAAATAACGTCGCTGACGTCCGGGCTGATCAGAACTTAATGATTTCTGAGCACTGGTGATGTCATACACTTCGTCTTCGTTGGCCATGACGGAATTCTATGCTGAGATGAGACACGAGGCAGGCTGAAATTCACTTTACGCGAGAGTAGCCAGTAGATTTCGCATATGTCGCAAAAACCAATTGCCTTTATCACCGGTGCAAATCGAGGTATAGGTTTTGCAATAGCCACAACTTTGGCACACGACGGATTTCATGTTGTGATCGGATCTCGCTCGAGCGAGATTATTGATGGATTTGATTGCGTTCAAGTAGACGTAACGTCTTCTGAAAGCGTTGAAAAAGCATTTACACATATTGAAAATACTTGGGGAATTCCCGAAATTATTGTTTGTAACGCCGGCATGACCAAAGATGCGTTAGTAATGCGAATGTCAGATGAAGATTTTGATGACGTTATTGATGCAAACCTTACTGGTTCTTTCCGGATTGCCAGGAGAGCGACTAAGGGATTATTAAAGATTAAAAAAGGTAGATTGATTTTTATTGGTTCAGTTGTCGCATTGCTTGGTTCAGCTGGACAAGTAAGTTACGCCGCAAGTAAATCTGGATTAGTGGGTATGGCGAGATCCTTTGCTCGAGAGTTAGGTAGTCGGGGGATTACAGCTAACGTTATTGCTCCAGGATTTGTCGAAACTGACATGACAGCCAATCTAGAAGAAAAACGACGTGAAGAGATTGCAGGTTCAATCCCACTTGGAAGATTCTCAATACCAAGTGAAATCGCTGATGTTGTTTCCTTCATCGCATCTGATAAAGCCGCATACATCACGGGCGCAGTAATACCTGTTGATGGCGGATTAGGAATGGGGCACTAAATGGGTTTACTACAGGGAAAGAATATTTTGGTTACTGGCGTCTTAACAGATGCCTCAATTGCATTCCATATTGCTCGATTGGCGCAGGAAGAAGGAGCAACAGTTTTGCTCTCTTCATACGGGCGCGTACTAAGTCTGACCACACGGATTGCAGGTCGTCTTCCTAGCCCGGCACCGGTTATCCAACTTGATGTAACTAACCAAGAGGATTTGGCTGCATTAGTCGAGCAAGTTCGTGCGCATGTTCCTCATTTAGATGGTGTAGTTCATTCCATTGGATTCGCGCCAGAATCCGCACTCGGTGGAAACTTTCTCAATACTTCTTGGGATGACGTTGCAACCGCGATGCATGTTTCGGCATATTCTTTAAAATCATTATCAATGGCGTGCGTTCCATTGTTCAAAGAGAGCGCTTCAATTGTTGGTCTCGATTTTGATGCAACGGTGGCGTGGCCCAAATACGATTGGATGGGTGTTGCAAAAGCTGCACTTGAATCAACTTCCCGGTATTTAGCGCGCGATTTGGGTCCAAAGAATATTCGTGTAAATCTTGTTGCAGCTGGTCCAATTCGAACGATGGCTGCTAAATCAATTCCTGGTTTTGATGAATTTGAAAAAGTATGGAATGAGCGAGCACCTCTTGCGTGGGATGTCACAGATCCTGTCCCAGCGGCGCAAGGTGCTGTCGTGCTGCTTTCGGATTGGTTTCCGAAGACAACAGGGGAGATCATCCATGTTGATGGCGGCGTTCATGCCATGGGTGCTTGAGCGTAAATTTCCCCTTTCCACCCCACTCGGGTAATCTTCACCCCAGACCAGTGACTGCAAAGTTGCTGCAAGAGGAGTACCGCTCCCACCTTCATTGCTACGGCGAGTAGGTTTGTCAGGATTAAGAATTGGTTTTCAACCATTTCTCCTTTGCGGTATTTACTTGTAGCGCTTGCAACACACAAAGCGTTCGAACCGCGATTAACCAAAGGAGCACAAATCAGCACTGAACCGCGCATTAACGATCGAATTCGCACACCTCAAATTCGACTCATCGGATATACCGGTGATCAAGTTGGAGTTGTAGATATCGATACCGCGCTGAAAATGGCAGATGAAGTCGGTCTTGATTTAGTTGAGATTGCACCAGATGCCAATCCACCCGTATGCAAGATTATGGATTTCGGGAAATACAAATACGAAATCGCACAAAAAGCTCGGGAGGCGCGACAGAACCAGACCCACATTGAGGTGAAGGAAGTGCGGTTAACGCCGAAAATCGAAACCCATGATTATGAAACAAAGCGTAATCAAGTTGA
>CAFBMS010000047.1_pt1 | contig 9177 bp, 11 predicted proteins | sample 7269031 | NCBI WGS metagenome assembly CAFBMS01 (sample SAMEA6814072, study PRJEB35770) | uncultured Candidatus Planktophila sp. | biome: Freshwater; feature: Freshwater reservoir; material: water | place: Czech Republic | collected 2017-05-23 | depth 30m m
GTCCAATCCATTCTCGAATAATTAAACAGTCTTACTGGGCAACTTCAACGTAGTACGCCCACTAGGTGTAGGCTCCTTGCTAAAGCCAGCTTTTACTGCGCCCATCACAGCGTCTATTCGTTTATCTAATTCACCCGCATCTACGGCTGAACGAATGACTTGTAGCGATGTGATGACATCAGCAATGTTGTCAGTCTCGATGGCATTTTTTCCTTCGACTATTTCGAGTGTGCGTGCACCGTAGCGAACGGTGATGCACAGCTTGCCCTTTTCGTCCGTCCACCACCAGGGCTTTAACTTCTTAGGGACTTCAACCTTGCGACTCTGTCCGGTAGCCTCGTCCTTGACAGTGCGAACTCTCATTGGGGAAAACTCTGTGCCGGACTGCTGTGCTTTGGCTAACTGGATTTGCTCAGCCAACTTGGTACTGAGTTTTTGACGCCTTGCATGCTGTGGGCTCGTGCCCTTTTCACGCTTGGCTTGAACTAATTTCAACGCGCTTAAACCTGACATAGCTACTCCTTGTGTGTGTTGCAGGAATAGCTAATTTATTATCAGACCATGGCTCTGAGCAATCTAAAAGACTGGTAACCCGACAGAATGGAAGGACGACTGTCATACGTTCGATCGTATGCAGAATCTGTCTTACTCTCAATGAAAATAGCTGGCCGCCAAAAGCGACTCCTCAACAATTCTTTGCTTATGCAACTGCTCCTCATGTCCTTGATCAATCGATATTGGGGTGTAACGCTTGATTTGCTTAGGTGTTAGGTGCCAAAAAGGGTTGACCGTATGCTGCTGCAAGGCAAATTCAATTTCACACTTGAGATCAACACCAAGCCTATTCCTGAAAAAGATAGCATCGTGAATTCTTGCAATAGGTTTATATCCCTGCTGCTCTACATAGTCGAGCACAAAGTCAATAGCCTGCGTTTCAGCATGTTGATACAAGTAAGAAACCGTCTTCGACTTGCTAACTCGACCACTTTGAGTTTTAAGAATTTCAAGATTCAATAGTTCCGGAGCCTCTAGGTTTACCAACTCGAAGAGATAATGGTCTAACGCTTTTTGCTCAGCTGTAAAGGCTTTAACAGTTGGATCCGAAAGAAACCTATTCCTCTCAAGACTATTCTGAAGAATTTCAACAAGTGCAGGGTTATGCCAATTACCAGCGCTGTCTGTCCATCCCTTAGCCAATATCTTTGCCCCAAAACTGATCGCTGTGAGTGCTTGCTTTATCAGCCCCAATTGAAATTTAGGCGTAAGGCTGACGTTACCTTGAAAGGTGAAATAACGAACTGTGCTCATAAAGTCCATTTTGTCTTCTAGATAAAGCGACGTTGCTGGAAATTGCTTACGAACGTCTGGAGTCAAACCAGCATCCTTTAGCAAACGACTAGCAAAGCCCATCTTCCAGCTAACTACACTGCTACGTATGTCGTATTCCCAGCAGTCCCCAAGCATCGCCCTACGCAGCTCTTTGTGAACGTTTTGAACGCTCACCCCCTCATAGTAGGTGCGGCCAAAGGGGCTTACCTTGCGACGCTGAGGATAAATGCCACCAGTGACAGAAGCTACTGCCAGAATAGTTTTAGCATGTATCAAGGACTGAGCACGCTTATCGCTAGCAGCATTTGCCCTATCAGACAGCCAGACTATGAATGCTTTCAGTGACTCAAAGTCTATTGGAGCGATATCGAATTTTTCAAACGTCGCCTCCACTAGCTGCCCTGGATCAAGTTCAGGGTATAGGTGATTGAAAACTGCCAAGTTGTCTGACACATCCCCAGTCAAATATCTGTCTAACTCCCTGTCAGATTTGATTTCGTATATTTGCTTGGCGCTTACTGGCAAATGCCCACTTATGGTGACCAGCCTGCTGAGTTTTACAAGTGAGTTTTCACCTTTAAATTTATTCCCTTTATCTACTGTTTGTACTAATTCCAAATTATTTTCCTTTAACCATTTATGCAGCCTTAATTTGCCAGGGCCAATGCGTCCACCCCGATTGGCTAACTCATGCAAGGGTATGGCAAACAATTTGAGTTTGCGCTGCTCAGGAGTCAGTCCACGCTGAACAGCATCAAATATCAAACCCTCAACCGCTGCGAGATATTTAGCAAGTGCGCGGGAGGCTGATCTCAGAGGCCTGGGAAATGCCTGCTGCAAACTAATTAGCACTTGGGGGTCAACTGTGAGCTTAATCATGGTGCGAGTCTAAAAATCATTGTTTTTCGTTGTATTTAGCTGGTTTTAGTGGGTTTCAAAAAAGTAACACACATATAGTAAAAACTAACAGCCATCAAGGTCATAAATGTCAGATAAGTAGTGGATAAGAACCGCCTTGGGCGCAGTCAACTCCTTGTCTTTTTCATCTGGATTCTCAGTATGAAGCAATGCTTGTTTTTCTGATATTCTTGAATTTACTAAATCAAATTACATGTTAAGAAAATGAAAGTCCACTTCCTAGCACCTCATCCCTTGTTTGGTCGTAAAACAGCTCCCCTCCCCCTGAAGGAGCAAGAGCGAAGCCCCTACTACTGGTGGTGGGCTTACCTCAGACGATCTGATGCTTACATCAAGTGCTGTGAAAAGGGCGGTAAAGGTCCGCTTGCCAAGCTATACGCTGACTTTGGAGACGTAAGGGATGATGACTTTCGGAAATGGTGGACTACTAGTGACCATGGAGCAGGATTGTTCGCCGAGCAGCGTCAAGTAGTCAAATTTGGACAGTTAAACGATGTAAGTGAATGGCATCCTGATTGGACATCAGATAGAGCGCTGGTTATAGCTATTCCACTGGACATGAACAAAAGACTCATCAAATCAGGTATTGCCAAATTACTGGATAAGAAAATAGATTCGCGTCGAGGAAGAAAAGCATTAAGGGACGCTGACAGCTCGGCCTTGTATCCTTTAGCAAGAAACTACACCGCACAAAATCTAAAAACCGCATTAGCTGTATACGATCTTTGGTTCAGGGGAAAAGTCAACCCAGAAGAAAAACTCTATCTATGGGAAATTGGAGTTGAAGTAGGACTCAATCGACAATCTGTCAGAGATGCCAAATCCTCAGATAAACATGCTCGTTATGAGGGACGTAATAGATTGAACGCTACAGTTCTTAGATACGTCAAAGAGGCGCAGAAAATTATCAAGGGAGTTGAGCAAGGTGAGTTTCCAGCTGTCTAAATTTCTATCTCAACAGCTACTAACTCATAAATAGCCACGCATAGGCAAATTTTAAAAGGTACACAACTATGGCAATTATCAAACTCAATCAACAAACAAAGAACATCAATATTTCCGATTGCTCCATAGAGCATCCACTCATCTTTAAATACTTTGACGATTTACCGGAAAAACAACGAGACGACGAGTTCAAGAGAGCTTTACAAATTGGAGTCATCGCACTTATGGAGGATCGCTTTGCTGCGTTTCTATCTAAAACTGAAGGAGAGCTTGGTACTCAACTCGAATCACTCAAATTAATTTATGAACGAAATGTCAAGGCAAAGGAAAAGACAACTGAGTCTGGTCTTAGCGCTGAACCTGAAATATACAAAGAAATTCAGAATTACCTTGCGCGTGCTGGCTTCATAGATGATGAAGTAGTTATGACCGGGTCTTCTGTTGGTGCTATGCCGCGAAATAAGACTGGTGATATTGTTCTTAAGGTTAACGGCGATGATAAGAAGAAGATAGCTGTTGAAGTCAAATTCAACCAGTCGCTTGCACTTGGCGAAATTGAAGGAACAGACAGTCTTGGTAGACCTCGCGATACAGCGATAAGCCAAATGATTGAATCGATGGCAAACCGTGAAGCACAGCTAGCAGTGATAGTTTTTGACCAAAACCGCTCTTCAGATGGACTTCAGAACTCGGTCAATGACATATCTTGGATTCCAAGCGTTGGATTTGTAGTAATCATTGATGACGTACGCCAGGACTATTCCAATTTGTTTATCGCCCTTGATTTAGCACGCAGCATGTTGATGAGTACGCTACGAGTTGCCGATCAAGATATTTTTCAGAGCCTTCTTGGAAGAATGTCTAAAGATCTTTCGTCTATCCTAGATACTGAAAAACTTCTCAAAGATAACCATGCGAACCTAAAGAAAATTGCCACCTCTATTCGTAAGCATGCATTGCTAGTAGGTTTTACACAAAGAATACTAAAAGACTTTATCGCCAACGGAAGTGTTAGTAATCAAGAGCTCCTAAAACTTTATCACGGGAATGGGCTCAAAGAGGAATTTGCTGCAATCACCAAAGATGTTGAAGCCATCTTTCCCGCGCTTGAAATAGATGATTGATTAGGATACAAAAGCAAGAAATTAAAAATAGCGTAACCTGATCGTACAGGCACTGCATGCTTTCACTTATCCACCAAATGAACCAGGTACTTTTTTTATAAAACTAGATAATTTGCTTTTCTTATGCATATCTGATCTTTGACTAACTTCTTTTTGCAATCTAGCACTTGAAAGCTTCTTAAGTTCGCCAGCGTGCTTTTGACGAGCCGCTTTGTACAAACTTAACACAGCTAAATTCTTTTCGTAAATCCTATTTAAAAATGTTTTTTCTTCATTTGTTAAAACAAGATCCGTTAAAAGTGATTTGAGCCTATTCGTTGAAGATTGCAATTTTTTCTCAATTTTGATGTCAGGCTCAACCATAATTATTTTTTTCTATAGAAATGTTTAATTAAACTTAATTAGAAATTTCGTTTTATTCAACGACGACTGGAACCAGGCGACCCACCTTGAACAAAAATAGATCCCCGTCTAGCTTTAGTCATTGGAACATCTTCAATTAATTCAATTAAACGCTGCTTATTACTTGAACAAGGATCATCGAAGAATTTATCTAAAGCTAGTTTTATATTTTTTTTCTTAAATTGCGTGTCATTCAATTGAGTTTTAGGCGCAATGACCAGATCTATTTTCATTGAATTAGAAAGCTTAGGTCTAATTGCAATTGACACTAATTCGATTGAATAATAAGGATTCAGACTTCCAGATGCAAAGTCGTAAGTACCTTTTAATTTAGTTGGAACTATGAAGAGCAAATCATTACCGCTTGGATCAATCCTTATAGGTGTATAAAGTTTTATCCATTTATGGATTTGCTCAATGACTTTAGTATCTGGAACGTTTCTGATAAATTCTGCAAGGCCTGCGCACTTACCATTTGTATTAGCCGCTCTTGCAAAATTTATCAAGCGCTCGTGGATATATTTTCTACCTTCAGATGTTGCTAGATTTTCACGCCAGTTTCTCATATCGAACCTTGGTTAGGAAGTCGCCACAAGCCAGATTTCGAATACACGCCCTTTTCAATAGACCTGGCATCGTAAAAAATACCAACGGGCTCTTGTCCATCCCAGGGCCCAGGTTTTTCGTCCAATCGATTAAACCCATTTTTATGCAAATCGTACTTTGCATCATTGACATTTTCAAAGTTCAATGAGTCAATCACCGCGCTACGACCTTTTAACTCAGAATACTTAAAATTAGAATCATTTGCTTCCGCTATGCCTTGATCATAAAAAAAGAAAACAGTTGCCGTGCCATTGCTATTTTCTTCGATCAATGCCCAGTTGTGACAGAGCATACTTACTACCTTGAACCACCAATCTCGAGACATTACTTCAAATAAATTAGGTCCATATGGATCAAATATTGGCGACTCACCCCTCTCTCTTCTGCGTAAACGTCTACGCAAACGCCACTCAAGTGAGCAATCTAATTTGATTAGACAAACCTGACTATCCTCCTGATCAATTAATTCAAGAATGAATTGTGCTGTTACGTTCTCATTTTCTTCATAATTTGTTACATCAATAATTCTTCGAGACTCTTCAAATCTTCCTAATTCTCTTAATGCTTCGGCATAAATTAAATTTGAAGTATGTTTTTGACTGTCCATTAAGTAGACTAGTCTTTGCAAATTAATTTTTTCCACTTCCATTAATGGGTTAGATTTATCTGAATACCTTCTAACATCATTCCCTTTTCTCCATGCAGACAATCTAACTTGTAATTGCCTATGTGCAGCCATTCCTAAATTTGCAAATGCAAACAACTCGTCTGCATTTGGCTCCTCGTAGTAAGGTAAGGCTTCATAATGATTTTCTTTGCGTTTTTGCTCTTTTACTCTAGCTTCAATTTCAGGACTTTTATCCAATAACGCTCCAAGTCCGAAATATGTTGTAACTTCATCTACTTTCTTTAATTTGTCTGCAAATTGAATTCCAGAGCAATGCGAACATTTAATTAGTTCTGGCGTCCAAGGAAGCATCCGTGCTTGCATTTCTCCATCGGTCCAGTACTTTGCACCGATGGTGTTACCGGAAACAATAGTTTTTTCCTTAAGAAGTCCACCGCAACTTTTGCAACGTTTTATTAATATTGGGCCAGGAAGCATTGGGTACCCTTTTCAGGTTGTTCACATTAATCTTGTTCCAAATGAATTTATTAGCACTTACAAGAGTAATAAATTCAGGATATCTTGAATTTTTGATAATTACGAACATTGTTCGTATAATTAAATATGCTCGTCTCACCAACTCCGCAACTAATAAAAAAAACCAGACTAGCTTTGGGTTACACACAAAAAGAAGCGGCTGAAATGGTTCACGTCAGCCTGCGAGCATGGCAACTCTGGGAGGCGGGGGACCGAAGAATCCCCCCAGGTCTTTGGGAACTTTGCGTCATTAAAGCTGGTTTACATCCGCTCTATAAAGCAAATAACAACATTAGTGAAAAATAAAATTCATCGGCAAAATTGGCATCGCTTAAATCTATCCAACAGGCAAGTATTCTTGATGTTATTTTTTCCCATTGAGATTAATACTCGCTTGGCAACATGATGACCCAGTGCTCCTGATCCCAGCATGCGTAAAGTGTGATGCTGCTCATAGGAAAGTCTGTGTATGGGATCTCTTGACGAGCATGCTCCCTGCTATTGCCATCCTCATAGATCATTACAGCCCTACCCTCTGCGACTTGCACTCGGACTAATACGAACCAGTCCTCCGTACCAATCTCGCATAAGTGACTTGCAATCGCATCCATCATCCAAAAGCAAGCACCCTTTTCAGCCAAGTAATTGGTGCCATCGGTCAGCAAATGCCTGCGACTGATTCTGTAATAAGCACCAGTGCCAGTAAATTGAGCTAGCGTTAAGTTGTCTAGTCCCATTTCCTGTAGTTCTTCTTGCGTTTTCATATCTGTGTCCTTTGTTGTTTGCATGACTACAGTTTTGTTTCAGACACGCAAATGGACAACCGAAGCTTGGTAACCCGATAGCTTGGCGGGGTACCCCAATTCATATTAGGTAGACGTCATCTTTGATGGCGTTTCAACCGGCGAAGAGATGAAAGCTTTGGGATTTTCAACCCGACCTAAGCTTCATGATTTGAGCCTTAGAACATCTAGTATTAAAAATATGTAAACTTCTTGCTGATTTCGGAAAGTTAACTTCATGACCTCTTCAAACACAGCAGCCGTAGACCACGAAAACTGGCATCAGTTTGACTACGAGGAAGAGTTCACTTTCTCAGCTAACGGCAAGAGTGTCTACATTAAAAGAACATTCGAGAACAATCAAACCCTCTACTGGGTTGCTGATTCAGAAGACTACCCATTAGATGAAGGTACTCCAAGTTCTGCCCGTGCATATGCTGCAGTAAATAGAGCTTCGCGTTAGAAGGCCCTACAGCGCATCTTTCATGTAGCCCGAATACTCTGGGCGCTGAATATCCAGATCAACGCTTGCACGGCTGATTTGACGTACTAGCAAGCTGGGCACTCAAAGAGTGCGAGATCTCCAGAAAAATCTATGAAAACATTGCTTTCTAAATATTTCGGCATTTGAGCGTTGAAATCATTGAAGAAAAAAACCGCTCAAAAGTTATCCAGAGCCAGTTCATTTCGCCTTGGTCAAACCCAGAAACCCGTGACTTTGGCAGGACTCAGGTTGTCCAGATAAATATATGAAAACACAATGCAATTAACGCAAACACATGATTTAGGAGATAACACCATGGCACAAGCAAAGACACTGACAACTGCAGAAATTGAGCGCTTGTTAACGCACATCAACACACGCAAGTACTCATCACGCAACAGATCAATGATGCTGCTCACACACTGGGCTGGATTAAGAATCGGCGAAGTAGCCTGCTTACGCTGGAGCGATGTCACAACTACAGATGGAGAAATTAAAGATGAAATACGCTTGCTGCCCGACATGACTAAAGGCCGTCATGCTCGTACTGTATTTGTCAGCGCCAAGCTAAAAGCAGAATTGCAAGCCTATGCACATCAAGCTAAGTGCGTGGACCGCAGCTACCCTTTCTTTGCAAGCCAAAAAAGCATCCGCGCTGGCTTCAATGCAAACAGCTTGGCTCAAACATTTGCCTTGCTCTACGAAGGTGCTGGACTTGAAGGCGCTAGCAGTCACAGCGGACGTAGAACGTTTTTAACAAACCTTGCGAACAAAGGCACTGCAATTCATATTTTGAAAACGCTTGCTGGTCATCGCAGCATCAGCACTACCGCCGCATACCTTTACAGCAGCCCAAGCCAGTTGAAGGCAGCTGTTGAGCTGGTCTAAATTAATCTTAGTAACTGCGAACGTATTTCTGAATGAGATCGAGTCAAATCAACAGTAGAAAAGCGTATCTTGTGCCCTTGAATCACAACATACTCATCAACATCTGTGCCTACAGATGGGTGCAGCAAAAGACCCAAAGCTTTATCAGCAAGGAGATCTCCTAGCCCTACTTGGGATCGAATGTAGGTGTACATCTGATAGATGTAACCGCTCCTCAAGGTCTCTTCGCGATACCACCCAGGTGAAACTATTGAATTGAATTTGGTATCAATGACAATTCTTCTTTGTTTCATTGAATTATCAAGAATGATGTCAGTCCGCATTGAAGGCAAAAGCCTTTGAATGCCGTTTGATTGATCGGAGATTTGCCATTTTTGAGTTGCACCACAGCGGACTCGCCAACCAGTAGAACCTAATGCATGAGCAAAGAAACCACCAATCGCCCTTTCAAAAAGCCTTCGAACCCACATGATTTCACGATCAGGTAACGATAGGACTTGATGCCCGTAGACCTCAGTAGGAATGGATAAATCAAATATTAGCTTCGCAGCATCA
>CAFBMS010000048.1_pt1 | contig 9168 bp, 9 predicted proteins | sample 7269031 | NCBI WGS metagenome assembly CAFBMS01 (sample SAMEA6814072, study PRJEB35770) | uncultured Candidatus Planktophila sp. | biome: Freshwater; feature: Freshwater reservoir; material: water | place: Czech Republic | collected 2017-05-23 | depth 30m m
ATATCAGCTATTTATTGGCTATTCACGTTCTTCCCAGTCCATTGCAGTTCATTTTAAAAAAATTATGCAAAATCAATTTGATCAAAAAAGTATTAAACCTACTCGTTGAAATGAGGCTAGGAGTGATTTTAAAAGTAACAAAGTTATAGAGGTAATTAAGTGTTCAAAGATATTTCAAAAATGCAAAAAATAGTCACAACGCTTTATTTTACCGAACTTCTTCTATTACCTTGGAACAAAACTAGGACCTCCAGATAGAGCATCTGACTACGGATCAGAAGGTTAGGGGTTCGAATCCCTTCGGGCGCACTTCAGTCACATAAACTCATCGCATGACAATTTCTCTTGAAACCATGTTGGGCCACATGAGTTGGGCAAATCGGCAGATCTTTTCTCAGGTATCTGAATTATCCGATGAAGCACTGGGTTCGTACATAACCAATCCAGAGTGGCATGTTGCTGAGATCCTGTCTCACATCGTTAAGGCTGCAGATTCATATGTGTATCGACTTAATGGGCGAGAAATGACAGAAATAGCAATCCCAACTTCCATGACTGAGATTAAAGATTTAGCAAAAAAACTAAAACAATACGATGCAGAGTTACTTGAATTAGCAAAGCAATCTGACAGAGTGGTTGAAGTAAATAGAAACGGTGTGATTACACATTGGCAAGCAGCAACAATCTTGTCGCAAGCAGTTCATCATTCAATCGAACATAGGTGTCAAGCAGTAACTGCTTTGGAATACAAAGGATTTAAGGCACCTGATTTAGATGCTTACGATGTGTGGGGATACGAGCTAAGTACAAAATAACTAAAAAATGATTTTGTATTGCACTCGATCGGTAATAGCGACTTTGTCATAGAGTCTGCGAGCGGTTTCATTATCTGGAGCAGTGGTCCAATAGAGCCTCTTAGCTCCTCTAGCCAATGCAATACCTTCTAATTCTTTAATTAAAGCACGTCCCACACCTTTGCTTCGGATAGAGGGATCAACAAATAAATCTTCTAAGTAACAGAAATCATTCTTATCCCACGTGGATGGCCTGAATATGTAATGGGCGAAACCAACAACATTTCCATCAATTTCTGCAACTAGTCCGTTTATGTTAAATTCTGAGTGGATGCGCTGCCAATTCAATTCGAATTGTTCATCACTCAAAGTCGATTTATAAAAGACTATGTACTGCTTGAACAAATCTAGCCAACGCTCTTTATCACCGGCGGCAATTGGTCTAATTGTGATAGTCATTGCCAAAGAATAACTTCTAGTTTGATGGTTTCGTGGATGCTGGAGTTAGGGCACGTGCAACTGATAGCAGTTGTGAGTAAGTGATGCCACCTGTTGCTTGTACTTGAATACTGGTTGCCTTCATTCCGTAATAGCCGGGCAACTTAAATAGCAGGTAACCACCGAGACGAGAGACATCCTTGCTACTGCACTTTTTGGCAGATGCAGAATTGGTTGGATCACAATAAACAAAGGACGTAGCCGTAACTCCATTAATTTTTACCGATGGAAGTTTTACAGATAAACCAGGGTCTGAACAACGAGTGTTTTTCATTGTTTGCATAACTTCAATTTTCTTTTTAGCTTTACTAAAGCGGGTATAGACCCACTCTTCTCCACCACCGCCACAAGGAAGTAATTGAAATTTAGTTTGTGGCAAATTTAATGTGTTCACAGGTTTATATAAAGAGTAGGTGAGTCCTGTTTGGGCGTCCAAATAAGGATCACCAGATCCCATTGCGAAAGCGCTTATGGGTGAAGAACTGATCAGGATTAACAAGCCAATTAGTATTTTGCGCATGGGTTGAACGTACTCCAAAAATCTTTGAGGAGTCTGTGAGTTATTCAGCAGCGATTACGTCGCCTACAACCTTCACTTGAAAATCAAGCTGGTTTAAATCGTTGTTCTCCATAAAAGTCGTTGCTGCTTCAGTAATTAAATCTATGTATGACTGACCATCTTGACGGGAAGATTCATTAATTGTTAAAGGTATTTCTGCAATTAGTTCGATATTGACGCTAACGATTGCCACTTGAACTCCTTATTGTTAAATTATCTAAGAGTTACAGAGTAAGGGGCAATGGAGCCCTCGGTCGGGATTGAACCGACGATCTGCTCGTTACGAATGAGCTGCTCTACCACTGAGCCACGAGGGCGGGGGATAATCATAACAATGCAAAAGTTTGGGCGCTTATACAATCAGCCGTGAACTTTTTGAGCCAACTTACGGGTTGCTTTTCAACACCCGCAGATGGCAATCCGACTGTTGCAATTGTTGAAGCCGCCTATGCCCATCACAAACTAAATTTCAGATACATCAATACAGAAGTTCTACCCAAAGATTTAAAAGATGCAGTTGCAGGTGCACGTGCAATGAATTGGGTTGGTTTTCATTTATCTGCGCCGCATAAAGTTGAAGTTATTAAGTATTTAGATGGTCTCGGTGAATCAGCAAAAGTCATGGGCGCAGTTAATTGTGTGGTGTTACGTGATGGCAAACTAATCGGTGAAAATACAGATGGCAAAGGTTTTTTGGAGTCACTACGAGAAGTAATCGATCCTGCGGGCAAAGTTGTTACGGTATTGGGCGCAGGTGGAGCCGCGCGAGCAATAGCCGTTGAAGTGGCCTTAGCTGGGGCAATATCTGTGAATATAGTGAATCGCAATGTTGTTCGTGGCGAAGAACTAAGTGCATTGGTCAGCGGTATTTGTAAATCTAATTTCTATCCGTGGGATTCAAACTTTGCCGTACCAGTTGAAACCGAGATTTTGGTTAACGCAACAACAGTTGGTATGCACGGAAATGGTGATAGCAATCTGGATATTTATTTTGATTCTCTAAATGAATCGATGGTTGTCGCAGATGTAATTATCAATCCACCGCTGACTGACTTGCTAAAAAGGGCTGCACAAATCGGATGCAGAACAATTGACGGCTTAGGGATGGTTGTAAATCAAGGAGTCCTTGCAATTAAGTATTGGACAGGCGCAGATGTTGACGCTGCGGTGATGCGAAAGAAGTTATTAGAAGTTCTTTAAATCTTTATGGATACAGCCCGCGTAGTCTGTGGGCTTCTGCAACGCGCGCAACACCAATCATGTGTGCAGCCTCGCGCCAAGAAACTTTCTTAGATTTAGCCATTTCTTCTACTTCTTTAAATGAACGCATCATGATGTCGTTGAGGTTGGATTTAACTTCAGCCGAGGTCCAGAAGTAATTCTGCTTATCTTGCACCCACTCAAAGTAGGAAACGATTACACCGCCTGAGTTAGCCAAAATATCGGGCACAACAAGAATGCCTTTATCGTTAATTACCGCATCGCCACCAGGTGTAGTTGGTGCATTTGCGCCTTCGACAATGATTTTGGCTTTTATTCCGGGTGCCGTTTTTTCAGTGATTGCATCTGAAAGAGCCGCAGGAATGAGCACATCAACATCGAGGTGGAGCAATTCATCTTGGGTTAGTTTGTCGCTTCCAGGAACATTTAGATTGCCATGTGTTTGGTAGTGATCCCAGATCTCAGTGACGTTTTTAAATCCCTTTGAGCCGCCATGCACATCACTCACAGCAACAATTTTTAATCCGAAGTTTTCAAGTGCAATCGCGGTCCAGTAACCAACTTTTCCAAAACCTTGAATTGCAACTGTTGCACCCTTTGGATCAATTCCCTTAACGCGCAGTGCTTCAATTGTTGAGATCGCAACACCGTCACCAGTTGCGGATGTGCGTCCAAGAGATCCGCCAAGAACAATTGGCTTTCCTGTAACAACACCTGGAACAGAAAATCCTGCATTCACTGAATATGTATCCATCATCCACGCCATATTGCGTTCATCTGTTCCGACATCTGGTGCAGGAATATCACGTTCTGGTCCGATGATAGGCAAGATTTCAGATGTGTAGCGACGAGTTAGTCGTTCGTTTTCAGTTAGCGACAAGGTGTGTGCATCAACTGCGATTCCACCTTTTGCACCACCGTACGGCAAATTAGTAAGTGCGCACTTCCACGTCATAAGCATTGCAAGGGCCACGGTTTCATCCATATTAATGTCTGGGTGAAAACGAACTCCGCCCTTTGATGGGCCTCGAGTTGTTGAGTATTGAACGCGGAAACCTTTATACATTTCCACGTTGCCGTTATCTCGGCGAAGCGGGACTGCGACTTCTAAAATTCGCCGCGGTGTCGAGAGCGTTTGCCAGTCGTTTTCAGATAGCTGAAGAAGTTCTACAGCACGTCGTAATTGGGAACGCGCAGTATCAAGAGTTGACTCCGTTGTCATACCCCAGATACTACGCGGAAACCACAGATAAAAATGGCACCCAACGGTTAACCGAGTCACTCTTTACGCTTTGAAATATAGGTATTAGTGTTTGCCTACGTGCGATTCATAAATAACCCAAGCCACGACCTCACCTATGACGATGTATTCATGGTGCCGAGCAAATCCGAACTTTCTTCACGTATGGAAGTTGATCTAACTTCACAGGATGGTTCTGGGACAACTATTCCAATTGTTGTAGCAAATATGACCGCAGTATCTGGTCGACGCATGTCAGAGACAATTGCGCGACGTGGTGGACTCGTAGTAATTCCACAAGATATTCCACTAGATGTTGTAGACAGCGTTATCAAATGGGTTAAATCGCGTCACACATTCTTTGATACACCACTGACTTTATCGCCGCAACAAACAGTTGCAGACGCAGTCAGTTTGTTATCGAAGCGCGCACATGGCGCAGTTGTAATTGTTGAAAATAACAAACCAGTTGGAATTGTTACTGAAGAAGATTGCGCAGGAGTTGATCGCTTTACACAGCTGAATACCGTGATGAGCAAAGATTTAGTGACGCTTAAAGATGATGCAGATGCTCGCCAAGCATTTGATTTCTTGCACGAGAACCGTCGCAAACTCGCACCAGTTGTAAATGGCAAAGGCGAATTATCAGGAATACTTACTCGAGTTGGTGCCCTTCGCAGCACTTTGTACGCACCAGCAGTTGACGCACAGAATCATTTGCGCATTGCTGCAGCAATTGGAATCAACGGTGATGTTGCTGGAAAAGCTCGCGCACTTCTTGATTCAGGTGCAGATGTACTTGTTATTGATACAGCGCACGGCCACCAAAAGAAGATGTTTGAAGCACTTAAAGCAATCAAAGCTCTTAAACCAAATGTTCCATTAGTTGCAGGAAACGTTGTAACTGCAGCAGGCACAGAAGATTTAATTGATGCAGGTGCAGACATCGTTAAAGTGGGAGTTGGTCCAGGCGCGATGTGTACAACCCGTATGCAAACCGGTGTTGGCCGTCCACAATTTTCAGCAGTGCTCGAATGTGCTGCAGCAGCAAAGAAAAAGGGAAAGTTTGTGTGGGCAGATGGCGGTGTTCGCCATCCACGCGATGTGGCACTGGCACTTGCAGCGGGTGCATCCAACGTCATGATCGGTTCGTGGTTTGCAGGAACACACGAATCCCCAGGGGATGTTCAGACAGATTCAACAGGTCGCTTGTTTAAAGAGTCCTTCGGAATGGCATCTGCACGTGCGGTGGCAGCACGCACAACTCAAGAAGATGCATTTGATCGCGCACGTAAAGCGCTATTCGAAGAAGGTATTTCAACATCTCGTATGTACTTAAATCCACAACGCCCAGGTGTTGAAGATTTGTTAGATGAAATCATTGCCGGACTTCGTTCATCGTGCACATATGCAGGAGCAAAAAATCTTGATGAGTTTGCTGACAAAGCAGTAGTCGGCATTCAATCGTCAGCAGGTTATGCCGAAGGCCGACCACTGCACTCGTCGTGGAGTGTTTAATTAAGCGATAAGTACGTCGCGAACAATTGATTGAATTGCCATTGCATCGTGTGCATTTTGTGCTTTTGCCAATGCTGACATATCTATTCGATTAAGACATGCCTCAAGTTTTTGAAGAGTTTTAATACTCTCCTTAACTGCAGACATGGCATTTTCACGGTAAGGAAAGAGATCTAATTTAATAGGCGCCTTCCAGCCAATCTTTTCTACGGTGTACAAAAATTCTAGAGTTTCAACTAGATGAATTGCACCTGCAGTTAGGTCATCATCCCACTCGCGATAATTGTCATCGAGTTCGATATCAACAAGCTTTCCTTGGTTATGGATAAGCGAGAGAGCTTCTGCAGGATTTTCTTTAGCAAAGAGTGAGTGACCAAAGTCGATTACCAACCCCAAGTTATCAACGCCAACTTCAGCGATATTGATAAGCGATGCATTAGCTGTGCTCCATAACAGGCGGTTACGTGGCTCTTTTAACTTATATTCAATAGCAAATTGAGTCTTTGGATTGTTCTTGGCTACAGTGCGAATTCCACCCAATGCATGTTCGCGCAACTGCTTGTAATCAACTTGGAATGGGTAGTCGTAACCATCTTGTCCTGGCCACCACTTCACATAATCCGCGCCTAGTTGATTAGCAACATCAACTGACTCTTCTGAAAGCGCAATTGCATCATTGCGGAGCTTGGCATCTGCGTTGCTAAAAGAACCGCTGCGATACTTCTGTCCATAAATAACAGGTGTTACGCACACTGCGTTTAATCCTGATGCGTCGAGAGCGCTCTTTACCTCTTTAGGTGTGAGATCTTTTTCTGGCCATGGATAATTTAAATCTAAACCGCTAAGACCGCTCTCTTTAGCTTCCTTAATAATGTCCAGAGTTGGTTTTGGTGAGTTGTACCCATCTGTCGCATAACGGTCGATGATCTGGCCATAGACCCACATACCGCCTGTGTATTTTCTATCTTTCATTGCAGTGCTCCTTCGTGTGCGTTGTGGTTGCGTGCCAGGGCAAGACCTTTGTGCCATTGCCGAGTATTTTCTTCTTGTTCCTTACTTATCTTTTGTGGGGTAAACATTCGATCTGCTGCATCACCGAGCCTGTTCGCATCCCATAATCCTGCTTCGTGACCCGCCATTTGCGCTACACCGATAGATGAAAAATCTGAAGAAGATTTACGATTAACGGGAATTTGCAATAAATTACTTTGTAACTGCATTAAATAATCATTATTACTTGCACCACCATCAACCTCTAACTGAGTAATGCGTGGACCAACTTCACTCATGGCCGAAATTACATCGCTGACTTGAAAAGCTATTGAATCTATTGCGGCTTTGGCCAAGGTGGATTTATCACTGGCGCGAGAAAGTCCGGCAATAATCCCGGTTGCATTCGCATCCCACCACGGTGCACCAAGACCATTAAAGGCTGGAACAAAGACAACGCCACCACTAGCTGCTTTTTCTGCAAGTGCTGCTATCTCATTAACTTCTAAACCTAATAAATCGCTTAGCCAAACTAACGTGGCTCCGGCAGATCGGATATTTCCTTCTAGTGCGTAAGAAATTTGATCATCAATGGACCAAGCAATTGTTGTACAGAGTCCTGGATTCTTTACCCCCGATTCTGGAATGAGCGCCATGACCGAAGATCCTGTTCCATATGTTGCCTTAGCAATACCAACAGAACTTATTCCCTGACCAAAAAATGCCGAGTGAGAGTCGCCCATAATTGAAAAGACAGGTAAACCATCAATTGATGTGTGGTGATTAGAGGCTTTGATCTCTGGCAACACTTCGCGTGGAATATTAAATATTTCCAATAATCGAGGTGACCAATCACCGGTCTTTAAATCTACTAATTGAGTGCGAGATGCGTTGCCTATTTCAATTGTAGAAGCAAGAGGAGTACGAGTAAGCCATGAATCAATTGTTCCAATGCACACATCTTTTGGATTTAATGTTTTCAGCAATTGAGAAATCTTCGGTGCGGAAAACATTGGATCAAGGGGTAATCCACTTATACGTTGGACTTCTTCTGCAAAACCTCTGTCTCGAATCTCATCACAAATTGCACTCGACGCAGAATCTTGCCAACTAATCACTTGCGACTGAGCTTTATTACTTTTTCGATCCCACGCAACAATTGATTCACGTTGGTTGCTGATACCGACGGCAACAATATGTTCGCGAGAATGAGTGCCAATCGCATCTTTAGTGGCGGTGAGTACGCTTGCTTCGATTGCATAAGGATCTTGCTCAACGCGTTGAGGACCAGGAAATTGCAAAGAAATTGCTGATTCGCCTCGACCAATGATTTCTCCAGAAGAGTTGAACAAGAGCGCTTTAGTCGCACTTGTTCCCTGGTCTACTGCAAGGACTAAACTTTCCTTGTTCATTCGGCCAACTTCCTTGCACTCTTGTAATCAGTAATCAAAACATTTACCCAGCCGCCTTCAAGGGCAGCCTTTATTGCTTTAAGTTTACGAGTTCCACCTGCCACAGCAACTCGGCGAGGAATTTTCTTCAACTGATCTGCTTGAATTCCGATGATTCTTTTATCTAAATTAGTTTTTAATCCCTTGCCATTTTCATCAAAGTAGCGCATACACACATCGCCCACAGCGCCAAGTTTTGCTAATTCCTTACGTTCTTTTTCTGAAAGAGAGTTGCCGCTCTCTTTTAATAACTTTGAAGGTTCAATACTCCCAATTCCAACTAGTAGCAGAGTTAAATCGTTAACAGATTTTAAAACATCGGCAATATTCTGATTAGCAAAGAGAGCGCGTGCAGCTTCAGGTGTGTTAACCAAACCAGGGGCTGGTAGATAAGAAACGCGTGCACCTGTGACTTCTGATAGCCGACCAACTAATCGGACGGCGAATGCTTGTGCGTTTGATTCTCCTACGCCACCAATAACCTGAACAACTTCATCTGCAACCTTTGAGACCTTCGGGCGCATCGCTTCTACAGTTGAAAGCAGCGAGGCACTCCATGAAGAGATGCCAATTCTATCTCCACCAGTAAGTGTTGACTCGAGATAATGCGCCGCAGCCGATCCAAGCCCCTTAAGTAATTGTTCTTCTCCTTCTGCAGTATCAACGATTACTATTTCTGAAACCGCATATTTCTTTTCAAGTAAATCTTCTAGTTCTGAATACACTCCAGCTGTATTTACAACAGTTGTACGAACAATTCCAACTTCGGTTGCCTTGGATAACAATCGCGAAACCCGTGATTGTGAAATATGTAAGCGAGAAGAAATGTTTGGTTGGCTTAAACCTTGCTCGTGGTACAAACGAGCAACCTTTGTCATCAACCTGGCATTCTCATGC
>CAFBMS010000049.1_pt1 | contig 9072 bp, 9 predicted proteins | sample 7269031 | NCBI WGS metagenome assembly CAFBMS01 (sample SAMEA6814072, study PRJEB35770) | uncultured Candidatus Planktophila sp. | biome: Freshwater; feature: Freshwater reservoir; material: water | place: Czech Republic | collected 2017-05-23 | depth 30m m
AAAAATAACCCGCTCGGTTAATGGTTTAACAATTTGTTAAACCCGTCGCACTCTTCATCTACCAGCGAACTGGACCGAAATGATTTTCGACTACGTCGAATGAGTGCTGAGAAGTCACCAGATTGCTCTGGTGCGAGTGAAATCTTACCTGAGGTTCGAGAGTGCAAAATCCACTCGTTATGCGCGAGGGTGAGCCTGCTTGTACGCTTTTTGTAACCGTTCAGTAGAAACATGGGTATAAATCTGTGTTGTAGCAAGAGATGCGTGACCCAATATTTCCTGAACAGTTCGTAAATCTGCACCACCTTCTAGCAAATGTGTAGCCGCTGAATGTCGTAGTGCATGTGGTCCTAAACGTTCTAAACCTTCAATTGCGCTCAGGGCTTCATATACAACTGTCCGCACAGTGCGTTGATCAATTCGTTTTCCTCTGGTGCCAAGAAAGAGCGCCAAACCAGATTTATCAGATGCAATCTGCGGGCGTGCATTATCAATCCAATTTTTTAAAGCTTTCATCGCCGGAATTCCAATAGGAATTGAGCGCTCTTTATTTCCTTTACCAATTACCTTAATGGCTTGTCGATCATAATCAATATCTTCAAAATTTAAACCGCACAACTCTGCAACGCGTGCACCACTGGCATACAAAATCTCAAGCATCGCACTATCGCGAATAGCTAACGGGGAATCTTCTTCACCTGCTCGCATAGCCATAGATTCCATCAGATCTCTTGCGTCCCTCACAGTGAGAACATCAGGTAAAACTCTGTGACTCTTTGGAGTTGCAAGAGTTATGCCAATGTCTTTGGGTAAATATCCATTCTTATGAGCCCACTTAGTAAAAAGTCGGATAGTTACTGCGCGCCTGGCAAGTGTGGTTCTTGCGCCGCCTTTAACTGAAATATTTGCCAACCATGAACGAATGTGTGAGATATCAATAGATTGAATATCTGAAATTCCCAATGCCTGTAGATGGTTAAAGAAACTCTCTAAGTCACCAACGTAGGCACGAATCGTGTGTAGTGAAAGATCACGTTTTGTATGTAAATTATTTTCAAAAGCCACACGTACATCATCTAATGTATGTGTGGGCATAGGTAAAGATTACTCGGGTTTACGACCTTGACGCAGAAGGCCGAATGTAAGCGCATCTTCAAGAGCCATCGCTGAGGCGGCGATGATATTTTCATGAACACCGATTGTGTTCCACTCACCCTTGCCGTCACTGGTTTCTACGAGCACGCGAGTAATCGCACCGGTTCCTAAACGTCCTTCGAGAATTCGAACCTTGTAATCGGTGAGCTCTAGAACTTCCAGTTCCGGATAGAACTGTTTAAGTCCTGTACGAAGTGCATTGTCGATGGCGTTTACTGGACCATTTCCTGAACCGCTACAGGTGAATTCTTTCCCCTGCGCAGTAACACTGACCTCTGCTTTTGTTGTTATTGCAGATGCTGATGTGCGTTCGGTTGTAGTTGCCCAATGGTTAATGGCAAAAAATGATGGACGTTTTCCAGATTGTTCTTCAATAAGTAAAAGTTCAAATGATGCATCGGCCGCTTCGAAAGTAAAACCTTGTGCCTCAAGTTCTTTAACGCGGTCTACGACACGACCAATTAGTTCGCGATCTCCACCTAGATCGACTCCGAGTTCGAGGGACTTCAACTCAATTGATGCACGGCCAGCCATGTCAGATACAAGCATTCGCATATCGTTACCAACTGATTCAGGATCTTCGTGTTGATAGAGAGATGGATCTACTTTAATTGCACTTGCATGCAATCCTGCTTTGTGTGCAAATGCAGAGATACCCACATATGGCTGGCGAGCACTTGAAGAAACATTTGTTACTTCTGCAACTGCATGGGAAATTCTAAATGCTTCTCGCAAGGCATCCTTTGGAAGCACCAGTTGTTCTTTCTTTAATTCAAGATTTGCAATTATTGTGACCAGATCAGCATTTCCCGTTCTTTCGCCATATCCATTTAAAGTTCCTTGGACATGCGTAGCACCGGCAGCAATTGCAGCCATTGAGTTTGCCACTGCGCAGCCTGTGTCATTGTGACAATGAATTCCAAGGCGTGCCTTACTTGCTTGCAAAACATCGTGCACAACTTGTGAAAGTTCATCGGGAAGCATCCCACCATTTGTGTCACAGAGCGCAACCACATCTGCTCCAGCTTCAGTGGCAACGCGAATAACTTCTAACGCATATGAGCGATTAGAGCGATATCCGTCAAAGAAGTGTTCAGCGTCAAGAAAAACGCGCTGACCTTCGGCTCTCAAATGTTCTACTGAGTCTTTAATCATCGCAAGATTTTCATCTAGTGTTGTTTTTAACGCCAGATCAACATGGCGGTCAAACGCCTTTGCGACCAAAGTTACGGCTGGTGCTCCACTATCTCGAAGGGCGCCAAGCAGCACATCATCTGCGGCTTTTACATTAGGGCGTCGCGTGGCACCGAAGGCGACAAAGGTTGCGTTTTTAAGTTTTAATTCTTTTTTTGCACGTGCAAAAAACTCAGTGTCTTTAGGGTTTGCACCGGGCCATCCGCCTTCAATAAATCCAACGCCCAAATCATCAAGATGACGCGCAATTGCCAACTTATCTTGAACAGATAAATTCAAACCTTCTTGCTGGGCACCATCGCGCAGGGTTGTGTCGTATATATGAAATGCATCGTTTACAGACATTAGATCACCTTACGCATCCACTTATGTGAATCAGGAATCGAACCATGCTGAATTCCAAGCAAGTGATTACGAATTTGCATAGTGATTTTTCCAGGTTGGCCATCGCCAGTTACCCAGGTGCCCATCGCGCTCTTTGCCGTTCCTACAGGAGAAACAACAGCTGCAGTACCGCACGCAAAAATCTCGGTGATCTCACCAGATGCCACACCGTCTCGCCAATCATCAATGCTGAGCATGACTTCTTCAGTTTTGTATCCAAGATCTTTTGCAACCGAAAGAATTGAATCGCGAGTAATTCCAGGCAAGAGTGTTCCAGTTAATTTTGGAGTAATCACAGTTGCATCGGCGCCAGAACCTTTGACGAAATAAAGATTCATTCCGCCCATTTCCTCAACCCACTTACGTTCTATTGCGTCAATCCACACAACTTGATCGCAACCTTGTTCAGCCGCAGCTTTTTGTGCGACTAATGAAGCAGCGTAATTCCCACCGCACTTTGCTTCGCCAGTTCCACCTTGCGCGGCACGTACATACTCAGTTGAAATCCAAACATTGACCGCTTTAGTTGGATCAAAGTAGGCACCAGCAGGTGTGGCAATTAACATGTATAACGCTTTATTAGATGGGCGAACGCCTAAACCAACTTCAGTTGCAATCATAAAGGGGCGAATATAAAGAGCTTCTCCAACTTTATTTGGTACCCAACCTGCATCTTGCTTAACAAGTGTCTCAACAGTTTCGATAAATAAATCTTCTGGAAATTCTGGCAGTGCTAATCGATTTGCTGATTTTGCAAAACGACGGGCATTTGCATCAGGGCGAAACAAACCTATTCCACCATCTGGTTGACGATACGCCTTCATGCCCTCGAAAATTTCTTGGCCATAATGAAAAACTGCTGTTGCTGGATCAAGTGAAATTGGTCCGTAAGCTTTTAACTCTGGTTCTGACCAACCATCTTTTTCGCTCCACTCGCATACAACCATGTGATCCGTGTAGTGCTTTCCAAAACCACCTTCGGCAACGAGTGCTTCACGGGTCGCTGCATCTTTTGCGTGTGGATTTAATGAAATTTTCATGGATTTATAACGCTGCAACCAGCGCGTCTCCAACTTCACTTGTACTGCGCTTTTTGTCACCGCGTGAAACTAAATCAGCGGCTACTGCGCGCTCAACGTCGCGGGCAGCATCAGTTAGTCCTAAGTGATCAAGCATCATTGCAACTGACATAACGGTGGCGGTTGGGTCTGCAATATTTTTTCCAGCAATATCAGGCGCTGAACCGTGTACTGGTTCGAACATTGATGGGAACTTGCCAGTTGGATTGATATTTCCAGATGCTGCTAATCCGATACCACCACAGATTGCAGCGGCAATATCTGTCAAAATATCTCCGAACAAATTATCAGTGACAACAACATCAAATCTTTCAGGATTTGTTACAAAAAACATAGATGCAGCATCAACATGCAAGTAATCAGTTGTTACTTGTGGGAATTCTTTGGCGACTTCGTTAAACGTTCTTGTCCATAATCCGCCAGCACGTGTCAGGACGTTGTTTTTATGAACCAAAGTAAGTTTTTTGCGATCGCGAAGCATGGCGCGACTAAAAGCATCACGAATCACTCGTTCCGCGCCGCGGCGAGTATTAAGACTCTCTTCAGTCGCAATTTCAGCATCCGTTCCTTCTGCAAGTACTCCACCCGCACCAACGTATGGACCTTCAGTTCCTTCGCGAACAACTATGAAATCAATTGGTTGTTTAGTAGCAAGTGGGGAAACTACTCCCGGCATTAAACGAGCAGGTCGTAAATTAATATAATGATCAAAAGCGAAACGTAATTTAAGCAACAAACCACGTTCTAATACGCCACTTGGGACTGTCGGATCTCCAACTGCGCCCAAAAGAATCACATCTGCCTTTGCTATTTCTTTCAGAATTGAATCTGGCAAAACTTCGCCAGTCTTATGCCAGTAACCGGCGCCCAGATCGAAAGTAGTTTTATTAAAAGTTGTTGCGTACTTCTTGCCAACGGCGTCGAGCACTTTGATGCCTTCTGCCACTACTTCTGGACCGATTCCATCGCCAGCAATAACTGCTAAATTAAAACTCTTTGACATAATTTATCCTTACGCGTTCACGGCATCAGGGACAGATTCGCCAGCAAGTGCTTTGCGAACAGAGTGTGCAACGTCGATTCCAGCACGTTCCTGTGCTTCCTCCGTTGACGCGCCCAAGTGAGGCGTTGCAACAACTTGATCAAGTGAGAACAATGGTGAATCCGTGCAGGGTTCTGATGAGTAAACATCAAGTCCTGCACCTGCAACACGACCTTCAGTAATTGCTTTATAAAGCGCCGCTTCGTCCAATACTCCCCCTCGTGCAGCATTAACAATGTGCACTGTTGGTTTCACTTTAGACAGAGCGTCTTCGCCAATTAAGTTAAGAGTCTCTTTGGTTTTTGGAAGATGAATTGTGATGAAGTCAGATTTTTTAAGTAACTCATCTAATTCAACAAGTGTTACACCAAGTGCGGAAACTTTTTCAGCAGTCAGATATGGATCATAAGCAATTACATTCATGCCAAATGCCTTCATTCGGTGGGCTACTAGCTGACCTATCTTTCCAAAACCAACAATTCCAAGTGTTTTCTCAAAGATTTCAGTTCCGCTAAATTTTGATCTAGCCCATTTTCCAGCACGAAGTGATGCGTGTGCCGCAGATACATTTCGTGCACTTGCCATCATTAAAGCAATAGCAAGTTCTGCAGCACTTACGATATTTGAAGTTGGTGCATTGATCACCATAACTTTTGCTGCCGTTGCTGCTGGGATATCTACGTTATCTAGTCCAACTCCAGCACGAGCGATAACTCTTAAACCAGCCGCAACACCAATCGCTTCTGCATCCATCTTTGTTGCAGAACGAATAAGTACCGCATCAACGCCTAATTTCAGTGCAGCGAGAAGTTCATCTCGATTTGCTCCGTCGCAATAACGGATTTCGAAATCTGAACCAAGTGCTCCAACAGTTGCTGGACTTAGTTCTTCAGCGATGAGTACGACAGGTTTAGCCACGCGCAGCCGTTCCTTCTTTGTAATCATCTTTATTTGAAGCCTTAACCCACGACATCATCTTACGAAGTTCGCGACCTACAGCTTCGATTGGATGTGTTTCACCCTTTGCACGCAAAGTTTTAAACTCTTTTCCGCCGTTTTCTAGGTCATCAATGAAGCGCTTTGCAAAAGCACCACTTTGAATATCAGCGAGTACTGCCTTCATGTTCTCTTTTACATGTGGATCGATAACGCGTGGACCTGAGACATAATCTCCGAATTCAGCCGTGTCAGATACAGACCAACGCTGCTTTGCGATTCCACCTTCGTACATCAAGTCAACGATTAACTTAAGTTCGTGAAGACATTCAAAGTAAGCAACTTCTGGTTGGTAACCCGCTTCAACGAGTGTTTCGAAGCCATACATAACTAGTTGTGAAGCTCCACCACATAGAACTGACTGCTCACCAAAAAGATCAGTTTCTGTTTCTTCTGTAAATGTTGTCAGAATTCCGCCTGCACGCAAACCGCCAATTGCCTTCGCATATGAAAGTGTGAGCGGCCATGCAGATCCGGTTGCATCTTGCTCTACTGCAACGATCACTGGAACACCACGACCAGCTTCGTATTCGCGACGTACAAGGTGTCCAGGTCCCTTTGGCGCAACCATTGCAACATCAACGGATGTGGTTGGCTTGATGTAACCAAAACGAATATTAAATCCATGACCAAAGAAAAGCGCATCGCCATCTTTAAGGTTTGGCAAGATTGACTCTGTATATATGTGACGTTGCAAATGATCTGGCGCCAAAATCATGATTACGGTAGCTTCTTTAACTGCTTCAGCAACGCTTGTAACTTTAAGACCTTCTGCTTCAGCCTTAGCCCGTGATGTTGAACCATCTTTGAGGCCAACACGAACATCAACACCACTGTCACGCAAATTTAATGCGTGAGCATGACCTTGAGATCCGTAGCCAATGATCGCAACTTTGCGAGCTTGGATAATTGATAGATCAGCATCCTCTTCGTGATACATCGTTGCCACGGTATTTCTCCTTATGTGTGTTGGTGTTAGTTTTGATAATCAGGTTGAGTATCGGTTGGTGCTGGTTTTACATTAGCAGGCAAGATTTCTTTGATCGAAATGACATTGATCAACTTGTCTAATTGAGAGATAACTTGTTCGAGAGCATGGCCTTCTACATCCACATCAATTTGCATCTTTGAGATTGCAGGATCTTTAGTAGGGCCTACTGTTAATGCATCGATGTTGTATGCGCGACGTGAGAAGAGTCCAGCAACTCGTGCGAGTACACCAGGTGAGTTTTCAACCAAAACTTCGAGAATATGTTTACTCATTAGAGCTCCTGCGAATCCCAGTCAGGCGCCATTTCGCGCGCGATCATGATGTCATCATTGGAAGTGCCGGCTGCAACCATTGGCCACACCATTGCATCACGATGAACTCTGAAATCAACTACTACTGGTTGATTGTTAATCGAGAGCGCCTTTTCAATTGTTTTATCAACATCTTCTGGACGATCGCAACTCAAACCAACACAACCCATGGCATCGGCCAATTTAGGAAAATCTGGCACACGCTTTGATTCAAGGTTTGTATTGGAATAGCGGCCTTCATAAAAGAGTGTCTGCCACTGACGAACCATGCCAAGACTTTCGTTATTAATAATTGCAACTTTAATCGGAATATTATTAAGGGCGCAGGTAACTAATTCTTGATTAGTCATTTGGAAACAGCCATCGCCGTCGATTGACCACACAGTTGTATCTGGCGCAGCAACTTTTGCGCCCATTGCAGCAGGTACGGAATATCCCATGGTTCCGAGTCCACCAGAATTTAACCAAGTACGCGGAAGTTCGTAAGGAACAAATTGCGCTGCCCACATTTGATGTTGTCCAACGCCTGCAACATAGATGCTATCCGGCGCTGATAATTTTCCAATACGTTCGATGACGTATTGAGGAGAAACCGATCCATCTGTTGGCTTGTCATAACCCAATGGATAGGTGCTCTTTAGGTTATTTACTTGGCGTAACCATGTTGACAAATCTGGACGATTCTTAGCTAGTGCAGCCTTAAGCGCCGGAATAAGTGCGATTAATGTGTGCTTTAAATCCCCGACAACTGCAACATCAGCAAATCGATTCTTGCCTATTTCGGCTGGATCAACATCGCAATGAATAACTTTTGCATTAACTGCAAAAGTAGAAAGTTTTCCAGTAACGCGATCATCAAATCGTGCGCCAAGAGTTATAAGAAGATCAGATTTTTGTAGTGTTGTTACAGCAGCAACTGATCCGTGCATTCCAGGCATGCCCATGTGTAATGGGTGGCTATGAGGAAATGAACCAAGGGCCATCAAAGTTGTAACTACTGGTGCGCCTAGTAATTCTGCAATTTCGCGTAACTCTTTTGAAGCGTTTGCTTTCATTATTCCGCCGCCCACATAAAATACTGGACGATGTGATTGTGTAATTAAAGCCGCTGCATCAGATATCGATTGCGCATTCGGTTGCAGCTTTGGCTGATATCCCTTGAGCGAAATAGATTCAGGCCAATTAAATACAGTTTCTTTTTGAAGAGCGTCTTTGGCGATATCAACTAATACGGGGCCTGGGCGTCCAGTAGTTGCGATATGGAAAGCTTCTGCAATTGCGCGAGGAATTTCCGCAGGATCTGTTACTAAATAATTATGCTTTGTAAAAGGCATTGTGATGCCGCGAATGTCTGCTTCTTGAAATGCATCCGTTCCAATAGCAGCACTTGGGACTTGACCAGTAATCGCAACGAGTGGAACAGAATCCATTGCCGCATCTGCAAGTGGTGTAACTAAATTTGTGGCCCCTGGACCAGAGGTTGCAATGCAAACTCCAGCGCGACCAGAAACTTGTGCGTAACCAGTTGCCGCGTGTCCAGCACCTTGTTCGTGGCGAACAAGAATGTGTCTGATTTTTGAATCAAAAATTGGATCGTAAGCAGGAAGAATCGCACCGCCAGGAATGCCGAACATTACGTCAACACCTGCAGCTTCAAGTGATTTAACCAAACTCGTTGCACCATTCATGGGCGTGCCATTTTTTGTAATGTCTTGGCCTTTACTCACTTTTGCGTTTCTCCTTTCTTTCTCGATGCTTCGTTAAAGTAAAAAACCCTCAGATCAACTGAGGGTAGCGCGCGATCGTTTTGCTAGATCACGCGCTTTTAAATCACCACCACGAGGCGATTGGACTGTGTTGTCATGGACTTATTCTCCAATAGATAGGCTCAAAGCGTCAACCCCAAGTTGAAACATCTCA
>CAFBMS010000050.1_pt1 | contig 8769 bp, 8 predicted proteins | sample 7269031 | NCBI WGS metagenome assembly CAFBMS01 (sample SAMEA6814072, study PRJEB35770) | uncultured Candidatus Planktophila sp. | biome: Freshwater; feature: Freshwater reservoir; material: water | place: Czech Republic | collected 2017-05-23 | depth 30m m
CCTTCAAGGGATGCAAGGGAAGAGAGTCTAAATAGATTTGAAAGGCCTTCATTATTTTCAGCCAGAATCGTCATGTGCGTATATGCACCGCCACCAGAGACATCATCTTGCCCACCATCGGCCCACTTGACGCGTTTCTTTTCAAAACGAGATTCAGGTGCGACATAGGCTTCGATACCGATGATTGGTTTTACGCCAACTTTTTTAGCTTGTTTATAAAAATCAAATGCACCAAATACATTGCCGTGATCTGTCATTGCAATTGCAGGCATCTCTTGGCGAGCAACTTCTGCTACGAGATCGCCTACGCGTGCGGCACCATCGAGCATCGAATACTCGGTATGAACATGAAGGTGGGCAAAAGATGACATTGGTGGTGAGGTTAGTCGCTACGGAAGAACTGCGCTGGAAAGCAACGCCAGAGCATTTGTGAGATCAGGTGGATATGGCGCAGTAAAGGCTAAGCGCTCACCGCTACGAGGATGTGTTAATTCGAGGTTCATTGCATGTAACCATGGACGAGACATTTCTAGTGATGCAGCCAATACTGGATCAGCGCCGTAGGTAAGGTCACCGACTAGTGGGTGACGCAGAGCAGAGAAGTGGACTCGAATCTGATGCGTTCGTCCAGTTTCTAATTCAACTTTAACGAGTGAAACTCCACGATAAAATTCGATTACTTCATAGTGCGTAATACTCTCTTTGCCATTGGCAACAACTGCAAAACGATGATCTTCTTTTGGATGGCGATCAATAGGTGCATCAATTGTTCCGGTACTTGGATCCATGTGACCTTGAATTAATGCGTGATAAATCTTTGTGACAGTTCGCGATCTAAAAGCTTCTTTAAGAAATGTGTAGGCTTGATCAGTTTTTGCAACGACCATTAATCCGCTGGTGCCAACATCTAATCGATGCACAATTCCAGCTCGCTCTGCTGGGCCACTTGTGGAAATTGTGTAACCAGCAGCACTGAGGGCTCCGACAACAGTTGGACCTTCCCAACCAGGACTTGGATGAGCCGCACAACCTACTGGCTTATCGATGACAACAATTGATTCGTCATTGTAAATAATTGAGAGACCTGGAATCGGTGTTAAAGGAATTGGTTCGGAGTTTTTCTCCTCCGGCATAAGCACTTCAATGATTTGTCCCGCTGCAACTTTGTCTGATTTAGTCATTGCTTTTCCAGATGTCGTGATGTCGCCATCTTCGAGTAAGCGCACTACCGATGCACGAGAGAGTCCGAGCACTCTTGTCAGTGCGCTATCGATGCGTTCACCTGCCACGCCTTCTGGGACGGACAAAGTGCGTAAAACTCGACTCATGATCAACTTTCGTCTTTAGGTAAAACTCCGGGTGTAATTGGTGCAATGTTTCGAATAGTCAGGATAAATGCAGTTGCTGCTGCAATCACAATAGCGCTATCTGCCACGTTAAATACTGGCCAACGCGGCAGTTGAATCCAATCAATAACGTGTCCTTGTAAAAAGCTAGGTGCCCGAAAAATTCGATCGGTGAGGTTTCCCAGAATTCCACCGAGAACGAGGCCGCATACAACCGCCCAACCCTTGGATGTGATTACCGGAGCAAAGCGCACGATAAGAATCAAAACCAACAGAGCAAATATCGTAAAGATGATTGTCTTTCCAGCACCAATGCTAAATGCGGCACCAGAGTTTCGGATAAATGTGAGTTGTAGAAAGGAACCAAGAATTTCAATGTTGGCTCGAGAGGATAAAACTTTCTCAGCCCATACTTTTGTACCTAGATCAAATAACCACACAACCCAGGCGATGAGATAGAGCGTGCGCCACGGGCGCATTGTTAGCGCCGTTCCTCTTTCTGCTTGCAGTGCATGCAGAGTGTTGCGCGTGGGAAAACTTGTAAACGTGCTTTGCCGATTGCTGCGCCGCACTCTTCGCAATTGCCGTATGTCTTTGTGTCAATCCGCTCGAGTGCGCGTTCTGTCTGTAAAACCATGTCGCGTGCATTGATTACTAATGACATTTCATGTTCGCGTTCAAATGTTTTAGTACCAGCATCTGCTTGATCATCGCCTGCGCCATCTCCGGCATCAGCGATCAGCGCATCCATCTCACGTTCAACTGTTGAAAGATCTGCTTGAAGACGCACTAGCTCTTTAGCTAATTCGCTGCGCATAGCCTTAAGTTCTGCAGCACTCCATGCCGACTCGCTCTCAGAAACAACGATGGGAGTGGGTGCTTGTTTGATCGGCTTAAGTGGTGCAACTTTCTTTCCACTCTTTACAGGACGAGCAGGCGGCGGCATTACTAGTCGACGTTCTTCAATAACTGGAGTAGTAGCTGGTGCAACGATTGTTTTTACACTGACAGTCTGAGATTTTTCATCGACAGTCAACGTTGTCTTTGATGGAAAGGGGCGTCCAGGATTTTTAGCAGCGGCTTTTACAGGTGCCTTCTTTGCAGCTACCTTCTTCGCTGGCGCTTTCTTTGCTGGAGCCTTTTTAGCAGGCTTCTTCGCTGGCGCTTTCTTTACTGATTTTACGGCAGCCTTTTTAACCGCTTTCTTAATAGCTTTTTTCAAAGGTTTCTTAGGCACGCCGCGCACCTTATGCCGATTACGGCGCGAGTACCAACTTCGCCACGAATAAAGTTGCACGTGAGCATGGAATAGACTTGCGACCTTATGGTATTTCGCCCGATTTCAGCCCAGATCGATCTTCCAGCAATGGAGCACTCAATCCTTGATTTCTGGCGCACTAATGCAATTTTCGAAAAATCTATTTCAGGCCGAGACGGTGCACCTACCTGGGCATTTTATGAAGGTCCTCCAACTGCAAACGGAATGCCAGGTACTCACCACATCGAAGCACGAGCATTTAAGGATGTCTTTCCGCGCTTTCACACAATGAAGGGCAAGCAAGTTGTTCGTAAAGCGGGATGGGATTGTCACGGACTTCCAGTTGAAATTGCAGTAGAAAAAGAGTTGGGCTTTAGCGGCAAAGGTGACATCGAAAAATTTGGAATCTCGCAATTCAATGACAAGTGCCGCGAATCAGTTACACGTCACGTTGATGCATTTGCAGCGATGACAAATCGTATGGGCTTCTGGGTTGATTTCGATCAAGCGTATTGGACGATGGCACCGGCATATGTTGAAAGTGTTTGGTGGAGTCTTTCCGAAATTCACAAAAAGGGTTTACTTGTACAAGATCACCGCGTAGCGCCATATTGCCCGCGCTGTGGAACGGGTTTATCTGATCACGAATTAGCACAAGGATATGAAACTGTTACCGATCCTTCAGTCTATGTTCGCTTTCCAATTACATCCGGAGCGCTTCAAGAATTAGGGGCGGCTCTACTTGTCTGGACAACTACTCCGTGGACGCTTGTTTCAAATACAGCTATCGCGGTTAATCCAACTGTGACATACGTTGTTGCCAAAGTTACACATGAAGAAAAATCTGAAGTTTTAATTGTCGCAGAGCCTTTACTTGAAAAACTGCAGGGAGAAGTTCAGATTCTCTCGAAAATACTCGGTAAAGATCTTGAGCGAACAACGTATTCAAGGCCATTTGATTTCGTAGAAATTCCAGATGCTCACTACGTAGTCCTTGCCGATTACGTAACTACAGAGGATGGAACGGGATTGGTTCACCAATCCCCCGCATTTGGCGCAGATGATTTACAAGTATGTCGTGCCTATGGGTTGCCAGTTGTAAATCCTGTTGCTCCAGATGGTCACTTCCTTGCAGATGTAACTCTTGTGGGTGGAATGTTTTTCAAAGATGCAGATAAGCCACTGGTCAAAGAATTAAAGACGCGTGGCCTTTTGTATCGCCATCAACCTTATGAACACTCATATCCACATTGCTGGAGATGTCACACAGCACTTATTTATTACGCACAACCATCGTGGTACATCCGAACTACTTCGATTAAAGATGAACTACTGCGCGAAAACGCCGCAACTAATTGGTATCCAGAGACGATTAAAACTGGACGATATGGCGATTGGCTCAACAACAATATTGATTGGGCGCTTTCGCGTAATCGTTATTGGGGTACTCCACTTCCTATCTGGCGATGCGAAAACAAGCACGAAGTCTGCATCGAATCACTGGCAGATCTTGGATCACGTGCCGGTCAAGAGTTATCAACACTTGACCCACATCGTCCATTTGTTGATGACATAACCTTTGCATGCACCGAATGCTCAGAAACTATGGTGCGCGTTCCTGAAGTTATTGACTGCTGGTATGACTCTGGTGCGATGCCTTTTGCGCAATGGGGATATCCGCATCAAGAGGGTAGTAAAGAGAAATTCGAAGCTGCTTATCCCGCTGATTTTATTTGCGAAGCTATCGATCAAACCCGAGGTTGGTTCTACACATTGATGACCATCGGAACTTTGGTTTTTGATAAGTCTTCCTATGAAAATGTTCTATGTCTTGGTCATATCTTGGATAAAGATGGCCGCAAGATGAGCAAACATCTAGGAAACGTAATTGAACCTATGGCGCTTATGGATCAACATGGGGCGGACGCAGTTCGCTGGTACATGTTGGCAGCGGGATCACCATGGTCTGCTCGCCGTGTTGGTCACGATGCAATTAGCGATGTTGTTCGTAAAACGCTGCTTACCTACTGGAACACAATCTCTTTTCACTCTCTCTATGCGCAAGCGTCGAACTTTGAACTATCGCAATCTCCTGCGCGCAATACACGTCCGGTAATGGATCGATGGATTATTTCTGAGCTTTCGTTATTAACTAATGAAGTAGATCGCTGTCTTAGTGATTTTGATTCACAAGGTGCGGGAAAAGCACTCGCTCAATTCATTGATGATCTTTCTAATTGGTATGTCCGCCGCTCACGTCGACGTTTCTGGGATGGCGATGTGGCTGCCCTTGCAACCCTTCATGAATGTCTTACAACGTTGACACAACTGCTCGCACCGATGGTTCCATTTATCTCAGAACATGTCTGGCAAGAACTCGTGCGCCCAGTTGATTCAACTGTAGCCACTTCTGTTCATCTCACAGATTTTCCCATAGCAAATGCATCAGATATCGATACACAACTCTCTGCACAAGTTGCGCTGACTCGACGAATTGTTGAACTCGGCAGAGCTGCTCGCGCCGAATCTGGAATCAAAATTCGCCAACCGTTACAGCGTGCACTCATTGCCGCAAGTGGTTGGGCGGCGTTGCCAAGTGATATGCGCGAACAAATTGCTGATGAATTAAACGTTGCAGACTTGGCCGATATCGCCGATGCAGATGGAGATCTTGTAGACATCTCAATAAAAGCTAACTTTCGCACTCTTGGTGCAAAATTTGGTCCAGAAGTTCAAGCCATCGCTAAAGCAATTGCAGCAACAGATGCCACAACACTTGTTAAAACTTTGCGCACGAAGGGCAGCGCAGACGTTGATACTTGGAGCATAGATTTAGATGACTTAGTTATCACCGAAGTTCCGCGCACAGGTTGGATGGTTGCCAGTCACGAGGGCGAAAGCGTCGCCTTGGACCTTGCCTTAACTCCAGAGTTGATTGCAGCCGGAAATGTTCGTGAAGTTATTCGCTTCATTCAAGAGGCACGTAAAACAAATGGCTTTGATATTTCAGATCGCATTCGTGTTACTTGGAACGCACCTGATGTCGTTTCCGGCGCCGTTGTTGCTGCCCTAGATCACATCAGTGCAGAAGTTTTGGCGACAGATTTTACACGCGATAATTCTTTGCCTCTGGTCGAAGGCGAACTTGGATTTAATGCAACGCTTGTAAAGAGTTAAATTAAAAGAACGAGTGGCATCAACATCTGTATTGCAAAGAACAATACGATGAATGATAAATCAAGTGAAACTCCGCCTAGACGTAGCGGTGGAACAAATCTACGAACGAAATTCATTGGGCGATCAGTTATTGTGTAGATGGCCTCGACGAAGAATAAAACAATTCCACTCGGACGCCATGATGGCTTGAACATTCGAGCGTAATCCAAAATTAAACGAGCCAATAAAGCAAAGAGAAATAGTTGCAGTATTAAGTGAAGTATCGCACCGATACGTAACATGAAAAAAGAATCAGCTCTGGTTAAAGAAACTTGCTTCAGCAGCGGCGGTTTTGTCTTCGCTACTTACTTTTACATTTGCTGGTGAGAGCAAGAAAACTTTTGAAGTTACACGTTCGATCGTTCCGTGATGACCAAATACAAGTCCACTTGCAAAATCTACAAGGCGCTTGCGTTCTGATTCATCCATGTCAGTTAAGTTAATGATTACTGGATTACCAAGGCGATAGTGCTCACCGATGGTACGAGCTTCGTTATAAAAACGTGGATGCAAAGTAATAATGCGATCAAGTGTTGGAAGTTCTAATTGTGGAGTGGATTCGTTGTGAGCAACAGGTGCGATGTGACGCGCTTCGCGAGTGCGAATACGAACATCTGGAACGCGAGTAGATGAACTATCTACTGTGCTTTGAATTTCTGGGTCATCAACTAAACCAAGGTAGTTTGCGACACGGCGCATTGCATTCGACATGGTTAAAAGGTTACTGGGGTGCAGGCCGGGAACCGAGGATTGAACTACCTACCCTGATATGTGTCGCACCATGGGTAATCGCTTGCGAAAAGTCATTGCTCATGCCGGCAGATAGGTACTTTGCAGTGGGGTATGAAACCTTAAAAATTGAATGAATTGTGGCTAGTTTTTCAAATGCTTCATCACTGCTTTGATCAAGTGGGGCAACTGCCATAAGTCCCATTAAATCGAGGTTCGTAGATTGCAGCACCGAATCTGCCAGTGCAGACAAATCAGAGGGCAGTGCTCCTCCCCTGCCCTGAGCACCATCAAGGGACACCTGCAGGAATACTCCGATGCGATGTGGCGCAACTTTATCCAGAGCGATTATGTGCCGTTGCTCATCGAGTGAATGAATTACGTGTGCCCACGAAGCAATCGATTTCAATTTGTTGCTCTGGATCTGTCCCTGAAAATGCCATGTGCCAGGAACGGCAGCTGCCTTCGGCGCCGCATCACCATCTCTATTTTCTCCATAATGATGAACATCCAGACTAGCCAGAATGTGTACGTCACTAGCAGGAAAGGTTTTTGTCACAGCAATTAAAGTAACTTCATCTACCGTGCGATTGCATGATTTTGTAGCCACGTGAATCTCTTCTTGGACTCTGGCCAAATTGCCGGCAATTTCTTCATAACGCGAAGTCATAATCTAATTAAACCCGCTTGACGCCCTGTGCGATGGGATCTGCGGTAGGAAAAAAGATGTGAATCTTCAAGCGTGCATCGAGAATCAACTATGCAGTCGATGGATAAATTCTTGAGATCACCAACTAAGGCCCGAGCAAGATCTAACGCTGGCGTACCCAATGAAGTGACGCTCTTTGCCTCTGGATAACTAGCAATGACTTCATTAAATGTATTTTGGTCAACTTCATAGCAGGTACCGCAAATTGAAGGACCAAGAGTTGCTGTAATTGAAAGCGCTCCTAGTTCGCGCATCTTCAGAACAGTTTTGGTAGCAACTCCATTTACCAGGCCACGCCTGCCCACATGGACAGCGGCGATAACTTTTTCGCTGGAAAGCAGAAGTGGGATGCAATCTGCAGTCAAAACTGCCAAAGTAATTCCAGGAACTGTGGTTACGAGTGAATCACATGTAAGGACTTGATCGGAATACTCCGAAATAATCCCAATGTCATCTCCATGAACCTGATTCATGTAGACAGTCTTTCCATGTTCCTTATCAATTAAAGCTCTGTTGAGCAGAACTGTTGCAGAATCATCATCAACATGGAGCGCTAAATTCAGGGAAGAAAAATCGCCTTGGCTATTTCCGCCAAGGCGATCTGTGAAGAATGTAAAGCTCACTCTTATTTCATGAAATCTGGAACATCAATTTCATCTTCAGCAACGAGTTCTTCAAAGGTAACGCGAGGACGAGGTGTGAAATCAGATTCAAGATCTAGAGCTACTGCCAATGGATCATTACTTGGTACCGGGTTAGCGTTACCAGCCAAGGTTGCTGCATTGATTACTGGGACAGAAACCTTTTTAGGTTCTCCACCATCAAAACCAGCAGCAATTACTGTGATGCGAACTTCATCGCCCAATGCATCATCAATCGTTGTTCCAAAGATAATTTTTGCGTTTGGATGTGCCGCTGCTTGTACGAGTTCGCACGCTTCATTGATTTCAAACAGACCAAGATCAGAACCACCAGCAACAGAAAGAAGCACTCCCATCGCACCATCAATGGATGCTTCAAGAAGTGGGCTTGAGATTGCAAGTTCGGCAGCGCGTATTGCACGGTTTTCACCACGAGCAGAACCGATTCCCATGAGCGCAGAACCTGCACCAGTCATAACAGTTTTTACATCTGCAAAGTCAAGGTTAATCAAACCAGGTTGAGTAATTATTTCTGTAATTCCTTGTACACCGGAGAGCAACACTTGATCCGCACTCTTAAATGCATCAACTGCAGTAATGGAGCGATCAGAGATTGCAAGTAATCGATCATTTGGAATAACAATGAGTGTGTCTACTTCAGAACGAAGTGCTTCGATACCCTCTTCTGCTTGTGCAGTACGAATCTTTCCTTCAAAACTAAATGGTTTTGTAACAACACCAATTGTTAGCGCGCCAATTTCGCGCGCAATCTTTGCGACAACTGGCGCACCGCCTGTACCTGTTCCGCCACCTTCTCCTGCGGTAACAAAAACCATATCTGCACCGCGCAAAATTTCTTCAATTTCATCA
>CAFBMS010000051.1_pt1 | contig 8383 bp, 8 predicted proteins | sample 7269031 | NCBI WGS metagenome assembly CAFBMS01 (sample SAMEA6814072, study PRJEB35770) | uncultured Candidatus Planktophila sp. | biome: Freshwater; feature: Freshwater reservoir; material: water | place: Czech Republic | collected 2017-05-23 | depth 30m m
CGTCAAGGCGATGGCGTTCGTGAAACATTTACTATTCGTAAAGTTTCTTACGGTGTTGGAGTAGAACGTACGTTCCCAGTACACACTCCAGTTATCGAAAAAATTGAACTTGTTAAAAAAGGCGATGTACGTCGCGCCAAGTTGTATTACCTACGCGACCTTCGCGGCAAGGCTGCAAAGATTCGCGAAAAGCGCGATGGCATTGAAGGTTACGGTGACGGAATTCTTTCAACACCAGAACCAATTGTTCCTGTTGCAGTTGCTGCCGTTGTTGCAGAGCCAGTAGTTGAAGAAGTTGTAGAAGCAGTAGTTGAAACTCCAGTTGCAGAAGTTGCTGTTGAATCACCGGCTGCAGAAGAAGTTGCAACAGAAGAAACACCAACCGAGCAAGCATAAGTTTTAACCCATGTTTCGCAAGGGATCACTCCTACGGGAGCTCCCAATACTTGTTGTTGTTGCTCTCGTGGTTTCACTCTTTATTAAATCTTTCCTTGTTCAATTTTTCTATATTCCATCAGGCTCGATGGAAAATACCTTGCAGATCAATGATCGAGTTGCGGTAAACAAAGTTCCATTTGTTTCGGGTGAGATACATCGTGGCGATGTGGTCGTTTTTCGTGATCCTGATTCGTGGTTGCCAGAGGCTGACACATCAACTGGTTCTGCAATCAAAACCAAGATTCGAGATGGCCTTGTACTTGTGGGAGTCCTGCCAAATCCAGCAAAGCAGTATTTAGTTAAGCGTGTAATCGGCGTTGCTGGAGACCGCATTGTTTGCTGTACAGATAAGAAATTAACTATTAATGGCACACCCGTAGACGAGCCATATATTTTCAAAGGTAATGACCCCAGTGACATAACTTTTGACATCACGGTAGATCCAGGAAAAATTTGGGTAATGGGCGATCATCGTGGCGCAAGTGCTGATTCTCGCTATCACCAAGATGACATTAACAAAGGACAAGTTCCACTTTCGCGCGTTACGGGTCGAGTATTCGGAGTTATCTGGCCGCTTAAGAGCGCCAAGATGGTTCACTCCATCGACGTATTGAAATAGTTTTGTCATGGCTGCAATCGAGTCACAACTAATCGATGCAGGGATTTCACCTCTTGCCGGTGTTGACGAGGCAGGTCGCGGTGCGTGCGCCGGCCCATTAGTAATTGCATCCGTTATCTTGCACGATCCATTTGCCGATGATCTGGCAGCCGTCCGTGATTCAAAAGATGTCAGCGAAAAAGAACGTGAAACTCTCTTTGAATTACTTGTAGAAAAAGCTGCGGCAATATCAACAATTATTGTGCCACCTGCAGAAGTTGATTCCAGAGGAGTACATGCGGCCAATTTAGATGGAATGCGCAGAGCGGTTCAGGGGTTATCAATTACTCCGGCATATGTTTTAACAGATGGTTATGCAATTGATGGTTTAGGAATTGCAAACTTGGCAGTATGGAAAGGTGATCAAGTCGCACATTGCATAAGCGCGGCTTCAATTATCGCCAAAGTAACTCGTGATCGAATTATGCGCGAACTAGATACCCAGCACCCACACTATGGTTTTGCAAAACACAAGGGCTATATCACTGCTGCACACACCAAAGCTCTCAATATCCATGGACCGTGCATAGAACACAGACAATCGTTTTCCAACATTGCAGCGCTCATCAACAAGAGTAAGTAATTCACATAGTTTTTAGATAGGCACATCGCACGGGGTTTTGATATTTATCCTGTGCGGATTATGAATGAAGAAATCAACTCACGTATCCGTTTATTCGACGCAATTGAAGGTGGCTCACCATTTTGGAGCAGTGAAATCGCTGAGTTTGGAGCACGACAAGTTCTCAACTCGCTCTGCGAAGGAATTTATGATGGTGATAAATTTGCAAGAATCATTAGTCGCCTCTCAAGCAAATCTGCAGATGAGCTACTTCACGAAGTGCATTGCCTGCAAGCAATATTTATTACACCGCAGGACATTCTTTGGCCCGACTCACTGAATTCATTACCTAATCCGCCCATTGGATTAGTTATTAAGGGAGATGCGACCTGTTTATCTAAGCCACAGTTAGGCATAGTTGGAACACGCAATCCAACAAACTACGGGTTAAGAAATGCTGGTGAATTCGCATCTGGTTTCGTCGATAGAGGCTGGGTTATTACAAGTGGCGGTGCATACGGAATAGATTCTGCTGCACACAGGGGAGCCCTATTTGCAGAAGGTGAAACGATTGCTGTAATTGCCACTGGAATTGATGTTAATTATCCCGCTGGCAACCAAAGGCTCTTTCACGAAATTTCTGAATCTGGTGCATTAGTTAGTGAAGTAATGCCGGGAGTTAACGCGATACCTTCTCGCTTTCTCACACGAAATAGATTAATTGCTGCCTTATCTAATGCAACACTCGTTGTTGAAGCAGCGTTTAGAAGTGGATCGCTACGAACAGCGCGTGATGCAGCAGAATTATTGAGACCTGTGATGGCGATTCCGGGACCAATTAATTCGCCAACTAGTGAAGGTTGTCATCGACTAATTGGAGAGCGAGCCGCCGAAATAGTCACATCGGTTAGTGACGCCGTTGAATTCTTAAGCATTTAGGTTTAATGCTCTTGTAATGAGAGAATACTTATATGAGTGATTTTCGTTCGGGCTTCGTTGCCATTGTTGGCCGCCCAAACGCAGGTAAATCAACTCTCATTAACGCACTCGTTGGAAGCAAGATTGCAATTACATCTCACCATCCGAATACAACTCGTCACGCTATTCGTGGCATTCTCAATGGTCCGGATTTTCAAGCAGTTTTGGTTGATACACCCGGAGTGCACAAGCCAAAGACTCTGCTGGGGCAACGCCTTAATGCAGTAGTTGATCACAGCATGGATTCAGTTGATGCAATCATTATGTGTTTACCCGCCGATGAAGAATCTGGTGCCGGCGATGTATTTATTGCCGCCGAAATTGCCAAGCACCCAAAGGCGAAAAAGATTGCAGTAGTTACAAAGACAGATTTAATGTCAAAAAAATCATTGGCTAATCGATTATTAGGTGTCAACGCATTAGCAAAAGGCTTCGTGTGGGATGAGATAATTCCCGTATCTGCTGCAATACATGAGCAGATAGATTTATTAGCAGAGTTAATTAGCAACACACTTCCTGTAGGACCAGCCTTTTATCCAAGTGATATAAAGAGTGATCAAGAGCAAGGTCAGATTATTTGCGAACTTATTCGCGAAGCAGCTTTGCGAGATGCCCTACAAGAGTTACCCCATTCGATTATGGTCACAATTGATGAGATGTCAGAGCGGGAAGAAAAGGGCAGTCGACCATTTTTCGATATTCACGCAACCATTCACGTTGAACGAGATTCGCAACGAGCGATTCTGCTTGGTCACCAAGGTTCAAGGTTAAAAGAAATTGGAACACGTTCTCGCGCAGATATTGAACGCGCAATCGGCGCAAAAATATTTCTAGGATTGCATATAAAAGTATCTAAAGAGTGGCAACGCGATTCAAAGATGCTCGAGAAGTTAGGGTTCGGTGAGAACTAAGCCGAAACAGAAACTGGCTTGCGGCTTGCAAAGTATGAGCCGACTAAAACCATTGGCAACCCGACCATAATTCCAAGAGTTAAAGGTTCGGACAAAATTAGTACACCGAGTAAGACAGCAAATGCGGTGTTGATATAAGTTACCAATGAAGCGCGTGCGGGACCGATATCTGCCATCACGGTGAAGAAAAGTACGAAAGCAAGTGCGGTACACAAAACTCCTAGACCCACAACACTCCACACGGCATTGATCGGAATAGCACCAGTTGGCCACTGAACATAGGCAAATGGTGCGAAGATGATTGCAGAAATGGCCATGGCAACACCGTTGAGTGCGATACCTGAAACTCCAGGTAATTTCTTAGTGATCATGTTTACAGCGTATGCATACAACATTGATGCAAGTAAAACCATAAAGATGGATTTCAGGGAACTGTTGCCAGTGATACTTTCAATTCCAACAAGAGCCACAAGTCCTGCAAAACCAAAGACAAGTCCGAAGAGGCGCGTGCTATGCCAGACAGTTTTATCGCCATTAATGGATGCGAATACTGTTGCCCAGATTGGAACAGTTGCAACGAGTAAACCGGCAAGACCTGATGAAATATTCTTTTCAGCAGATGAGATCAAATACCAAGGTCCGACCATTTCAGCAGCCGCGTATGGAATAACGTATTTCCAACCTTTAACAATTTCGCGTAAGCCACCTTGTTTGATTGCAATAGGAAGAAGCAATAATGCGCCAATGACTACACGGCCGAAAACTATTACAGAGGGTGTAAAAGTATCGATGGCAACTTTCATAAACAAGTACGGGATACCCCATAGCAAGCCCACGAATAAAAATAAGGTTAGCGAGCGACGACTCAATTAATCACCAATTCTCTGTAGGCCATGTAACTGAACCTAAATTCCATCGTTAATTTCGAGTTGGCCATGGGTGAAGGCTAGACTGTGCTAGTAAGCGTTGACCAATCGAAGACAAATTATTTAGGAGTTTTCTAGATGCGCATCGGTGTCTTAACAGGTGGTGGCGATTGCCCTGGACTCAATGCTGTAATACGTGCGATCGTCCGCAAAGGTGTAAAAGAATATGGTCACGAATTTATTGGATTCCGTGACGGTTGGAAGGGACCTCTTGAAGGTCTGACAAAGCCATTAAATTTAGAATCAACTCGTGGAATTCTTCCGCGTGGGGGAACAATTCTTGGATCATCACGCACAAACCCATTTAAAATTGAAAATGGCGTTGAAAAAATTAAAGAGAATTTAGCAACGATGGGTATTGATGCGCTCATTGCCATTGGTGGAGAAGACACACTCGGCGTAGCAACAAAACTTGACGCACTTGGTGTTCATGTAATCGGCGTTCCAAAGACAATAGATAACGATCTAAATAACACTGATTACACATTTGGATTTGATACATCAGTAAACATTGCAGTTGAGGCAATTGATCGTCTGCACACAACTGCAGAGTCTCATCACCGCACATTAATTGTTGAAGTAATGGGTCGCCATGCTGGTTGGATTGCATTGCACTCTGGTCTTGCAGGTGGTGCAACGTGTATTTTGATTCCGGAATTTCCATTCTCTGTAGATAAAGTGTGTGAATGGGTTGAATCTCGCTACAAGTCGCACTTCGCCCCAATTATTGTTATTGCAGAAGGTGCTATCCCGCAAGAAGGCGACATGATTACAAAGGATCAAACACTTGATGCTTTTGGTCACGTAAAGCTTTCGGGAATTGGCGATTGGCTCGCAGGACAAATCGAAGCAAAGACTGGCAAAGAAGCACGCACATCTGTACTCGGCCACATTCAACGTGGTGGTACACCAACCGCCTTTGATCGTGTTCTAGCTACTCGTTTTGGATTACATGCAATTACTGCTGCTCACGAAGGTGACTGGGGCACAATGGTTGCACTTCATGGGACCAATATTGTTCGCGTTCCTCTTGCGAGTGCGACTGAAAAACTCAAGACAGTTGATCTAGCCCTCTACAAGGAAGCCGAGATTTTCTTCGGCTAATTCGCCTGCGCGAATGGACCAGAGTTCTCTACCCTTATCCCTATGACTTCCTCAATCGATAATCTTTTCACGCCTGGATTAGTTGCGGCGCAACAACCGCAATGGCCTGGTGGAAGCGATGGCGCAGCAGTTAAATCTGCAGTGCAAGAGTTGAAATCTCTACCGCCACTTGTATTCGCAGGAGAGTGTGATGATCTCAAAGCGCGTATTGCCTTGGCCGCTGAAGGAAAAGCATTTTGGTTACAGGGCGGGGATTGCGCAGAGACATTTGTTGCAGCAACCGCTGATTCAATTCGTAATCGCATTAAAACTATTTTGCAGATGGCTGCGGTTCTTCAGTACTACTCATCTATTCCAGTTGTAAAAGTTGGACGTATGGCTGGCCAATTTGCAAAGCCACGCTCTAATGATTTAGAAACTCGGGGCGATGTAACCCTTCCGGCATACCGCGGGGATGCAGTAAATGATCTTGAATTTACGCAAAGTGCACGCACCCCAGATCCGCAGCGCTTGGTTCGGGTGTACAACACCTCTGCTGCGACACTCAATCTTGTTCGTGCATTTACCCAAGGTGGTTTTGCGGACCTACGTCGCGTGCACGAGTGGAACAAAGGTTTTATTCGTGACTCATCCGTTGGCACGCGTTACGAAGAAATGGCAAATGAAATTGGGCGCGCTCTTGCCTTCATGACATCAGCTGGCGTTGATCCAGATGCATTTAAATCTGTTGATTTCTTTTCTAGCCACGAAGCACTCATTCTTGAGTATGAAAAAGCTCTGACCCGTATCGATTCTCTCTCTGGAAATCCGTACGATGTTTCTGCGCACTTCCTTTGGATTGGCGAACGCACACGACAACTAGATGGCGCACATATAGATTTTGCATCCAAGATCAAGAATCCAATTGGCGTAAAGCTTGGACCAAAATCAACAGTTGAAGATGCACTCGCACTTATCGATCGTCTTGATCCAGATCGCGAACCTGGACGCATGACTTTTATTACGCGCATGGGAGCTGCAAATATTCGAAAAGTGCTACCTGCGCTAGTAGATGGCGTAACCAAATCTGGAGCAAAAGTTTTGTGGGTCTGCGATCCAATGCATGGCAATACCTACGAAGCGCCTTCAGGGTACAAAACTCGTAAATTCGATGACGTAATGGATGAAGTTAAAGGTTTCTTTGAAGTTCATAAATCACTCGGCACGCATCCTGGTGGTATCCACATTGAATTAACTGGCGATGATGTAACCGAATGTGTTGGTGGAGGAGAACAAATCTCCGAATCAGATCTCGCATCACGTTATGAAAGCGCTTGCGATCCACGCTTGAATCACTCTCAATCACTTGAGTTAGCATTTTTGGTTGCTGAAATGTTGCGTGATCGCTAATTTAGGGCAGTGCCTCTCTTTTTAACATCACACAAGACTCCGATTGGCACACTCAATCTCATCGCCCACGAGGATGTATTACTTGGTGCAAACCTTTCAACAGTAAGTGCTTTAAAAACTTCCTTGGATGAAATTGATAAAACGCGTGAAATTAGAGAAGTAAAGTCAATTCCAATAATTTCGGAGTTAATTTCAGATTATTTTGATGGAGATTTAACCGCGCTCGATGCCATTAAAGTCAGGCAATCAGGTCCTCATTTTTCACAAGCAGCGTGGAAGGCCATGCGAAAAGTTAAAGCTGGTAAAACACTTTCATATTCAGATCTTGCTGATCGCGCAGGTTCTCCTGCAGCGGTGCGTGCGGCCGGAAGTGCGTGTGCAAAGAATGCAATCGTTTTAGTTGTACCGTGCCACCGGATTGTTAAAACTGGGGGAGCGTTGGGTAACTATGCGTACGGTTTAAATAAGAAAGAGTGGTTATTACGCTTTGAGGCAGCTCTTTAAAATCTCAATCGCTTCATCTGTTTGTGCATCATCAAAATCTAGGTGAGTAACAAGGCGTGCGTACTTTGGACCCAACGCGCTAATCCATAGACCCTTTTCCTTGCAGGCAGCAGCGAAATCTGATGCGCTAAAGGCAAAGTTCGCTAAATCAAGACCAACAATATTGGTTTCAACAGTTGCAGGATCAATGAGAGATGAATCAACGCCAGCCAAAGCCACTGCAATTTTCTTCGCACGTGCGTGATCTTCGACTAGTCGGTTGATGTTGTGATCAAGAGCGTAGTGACCTGCTGCTGCCAGAATTCCAATTTGGCGCATTCCACCGCCGTAGCGTTTACGCCACACACGCGTACGAGCGATCATCTCTGTGCTGCCAAGGACAAGTGAACCAACTGGTGCACCTAGTCCTTTTGATAAACAGACGCTAATGGTTTGGAAATATTTTCCATACTCAGCAAAGCCAACTCCACTTGCTACATGAGCGTTCCATATTCGCGCGCCATCTAAGTGCAGGGCTATACCTATTTCATCGGCACCTTTTTTAAGGGCTGCTATTTCAGAAATAGGTTGAACTGTTCCGCCACCGAAGTTGTGAGTGTTCTCAACTGCAATGGCTGTTGTTGATACTAAATAAGGCCCAGAGTTTGGACGAGCAATTTCGAGTGCATCACTGGCTTTGAGTAATCCATTTTTGGCAGGCCATGTGCGAGTTGTGATTCCCGAAAATACAGCAGCAGCGCCAAGTTCGGCGCGAACGATATGAGAATTCGTTTCGGCAAGTAGTTCTTCTCCAGGTGCTACGAGAGAGCGGATTCCTAATTGATTTGCAAGTGAACCAGTGGGAGAAAAAAGCGCCGCTTCTTTACCAAACATTGCAGCAACTCGTTCTTCGAGTGAATTAACTGTTGGATCA
>CAFBMS010000053.1_pt1 | contig 7901 bp, 6 predicted proteins | sample 7269031 | NCBI WGS metagenome assembly CAFBMS01 (sample SAMEA6814072, study PRJEB35770) | uncultured Candidatus Planktophila sp. | biome: Freshwater; feature: Freshwater reservoir; material: water | place: Czech Republic | collected 2017-05-23 | depth 30m m
GATCCAATGTCATTAACTGCAATTACTGGTGAAGTAGTCAAAATGCTCCGTAGGGATAGATGAGTAGTAGGGTCAGGGAGCGCTAAGGGTACGGTTTTACGCGTTGTAAGGTCAATTCCGTGCCCTAATCAGGCTCACCCCCTAGTACCGGTGGATAGAATCGCAGGAAATGCATAGATATAAAGAGTTACTGAGATTTCCGAACGCATGGGTATTGATTTTGGCTGCCCTACCAGCCCGTATTTCATACGGCATGATCGGGCTGGCAATATTTTTTAAGACAGAACAAGAAACTAACTCAGTTGCAATAGCAGGTTTGGCTATTGGAATTAACTCAATAGCTGGATCGCTCACCGCAGGTATTCGCGGTTCCATAATGGATAAATGGGGTCAACGATGGCCCCTTCGAATCTTTGTTCCAACTTATGCAGCAATGTTGCTAGCACTAAATATGGCTCATGAACGCAGTATTCTTCTTACTGCAGCATTTGTGCTTGGTGTTACCGCGCCACCAATTAATTTATCGGTACGTCCTTTGTGGAAAGAAGTTGTACCGCCAGATTTTCTAAGAGTTGCTTACGCCGTTGATTCTGCAATCATGAATTTTGCTGGAGTAATTGGACCAGTACTAGCTACATCACTGGCCTTATCTTCTCATCCAGCTTCGGCACTCAGCACAGCATCGGCAATGATGTTTATCGGCGGTACAGCACTTGGACTAACTTCCATTTCTCGAAATTGGATACCTGAGAAAAAGGTTAAAGGTGCAGATGCACTATGGCGTTCTAAGCCATTGCAATTACTGATGATTGAAGGATGCTTTATCGGTTTTGGGTGGGGGTTATTTGATGTTGCTGTCCCAGCCTTTGCAACCTTAGAGGGTGTACCCCAAAGAACGGCCTGGATTTTTGGTGCAATGGGCGTAGCTAATGTTGTTGGCGGATTGTTAGCAGGATTGGTTTCCAAAAATCGTTCTGCACTAGCGACGATGCGCAAAACATATTTGGCGTGGTTCATCGTTTCGATTCCAATTGCGTTTACATATCCAGGATGGTCTATGGCTCTATTCGGAGCTGCACTTGGATTAGTTGGTGGAGCTATACAAGTTTTCTACTGGGAAGTCATGGAAGCAATTCGTCCAAAGGGATCACAAACTGCAGCGTTAGGTTGGCTTTGGAGTGTTGAGGGAACTTTCATGGCACTTGGTTCAGCACTTGGAGGTTACTTATCAGAAGTATTTTCACCTAGTCTGGTACTTGCAACAACTTCTGTGTGCATCGGAATTGGTTTTGTAGTTCTAACCCTTGGACGAGGTCGGCTTAAGGCAGCTGATCGAATTCCAGAAGCAGATGAAGATCTAGAAGCGATGAAGGATAATTTACCTACTACTAATTAATGCGCGGCTTCGTTCCAGCTAGATCCAATTCCAATACTGACATCTAGAGGAGCCTTCAATTCAAATGCGCTGCCCATCGCCTTTCTCACCACATCAGAGAGAGCATCAACTTCTCCAGGTGCTACTTCGAATATAAGTTCGTCATGAACTTGCAATAATAATTCTGACTTTAATTTGTTTTCTTTTATAAGAGCATCAACGTTGAGCATAGCTTTCTTAATTATGTCTGCTGCAGATCCCTGAATTGGCGCATTTAAAGCCATGCGTTCAGCAACCTCTCGACGGGCACGATTATCACTTGTTAGATCTGGCAAATAGCGACGGCGTCCCATAATAGTTTGCGTGTATCCAACTTTTCGTGCTTGATCTACAACATCACTCAAATAATCTCGGATACCACCAAAACGAATAAAGTATTTATTCATTAAATCTTGGGCGGCACTTGCGGACAAATCTAACTGAACCGCTAAACCATAGGCACTTAATCCATAAGCCAATCCGTACGACATCGCCTTCATCTGTCGTCTCATCTCGGGATCAACTTCGGTGGCTTTCACTCCAAATACCAATCCTGCGACACTGGCATGGAGATCTTCACCAGATTCAAATGCCTTTAATAACGCAGCGTCGTTTGATAAATGAGCCATGATTCGCATTTCGATTTGACTGTAATCAGCGGTTAGCAAAGATTCATACCCCTTGCCCGCAATAAAACAATCTCTGATTCTGCGACCTTCTTCAGTGCGAACAGGAATGTTTTGTAAGTTTGGTCCAACGGATGAAAGCCGACCAGTAGCAGCAACTGTTTGGGCAAAATGTGTATGGATTCGATTTTCTTTTGTGGTTTCGCTCAGCAATCCTTCAACTGTCGCCCCAAGTTTTTTTGTTTCTCGCACGCGCAGCATTGCTTCAAGAACGGGATGTTTGGATTTTTCAAATAACCAATTCAGAGCATCGGCATCGGTGGTGTATCCAGTTTTGATTTTCTTAGTTTTAGGTAATTTGAGTTCGTCGAAAAGAACAACCTGCAGCTGTTTCGGCGATGCCAAATTGAACTCATGGCCTACGGCGTCATGAGCAATCTTCGTTTGAGCAGAACTTTCTTTATCAAAAAAGATTGCCAGGGTTTCGAGCTTCTTTCGATCTACTGCAATACCGCGGTTTTCCATCACCGCTAATAACTCTGAAATAGGCATTTCAAGTTCGATAAACAACTTATCTAATTCACGCTCGTGAAGTTCCTTTATAAGAGAATCACGCAGTGTAAAGAGCAGACGAGCCTGACTATGCAATTTTGCTTCTTCTGAAGAGTCATCAATAGCAGTTCCATCTCCCCAGCGCTCGATGATGTCTGCAAAATCAAGACTTCGTGTACCTGGATTAACAAGGTAGGCCGCAAGACTGGTGTCGAAAGAGATATTCGACAGTGGGTAATTGCGTGAGACTGATTTTGCGTCATGAGCTATTTTCTTAATTGATGAATCACTAGCCCACTGCCCCATCGCAGATGAATGCACAATGAAGGAATCTTTGTTGCTTAACGCTACGCAATATCGATGTAATTTTTCCCCTTCGATATCAAAAGCAATTGCTATTTCACCTGCGTGCTCTGAAATTCTTTTCGATGCTTCCTCTGGCGTTAACAGGGCAGCGTCAAAGGGTGTTTCAAAGAGGGAGTCCGTAACAGCAGGTGCATTTGATTTACTTGGAGCTTTCTTTAGCAATGGGGTAAGTCGATCTTTAAGAGTTCTAAACTCAAGTTTTTCGAAGAGTGGCGTTATAAGTGTCTCATCCGGACCATTCCACAGAAGTCCTTCCACGTCGAATTGCACTGGAGCGTCATGAACAAGCTGGGTAAGTTCGCGATTTCGAATTACGTTATCGATGTTATCTCGCAGAGATTGTCCAACTTTGCCACTCAAAGTATCTACGTTGGCAAGTAACTCTTTAAGCGAACCAAAATCAACAATCCATTTAGCGGCAGTTTTTTCACCGACACCCGGAACTGATGGCAAGTTATCGCTGGGATCACCGCGCAGTGCTGCGAAATCTGGATACTGCTCGGCCGTCATTCCATATTTATCAATGATGGCTTGTGGTGTCATACGTGCCATCTCGCTGACACCTCGTTTGGGATACAAAATAGTTGTAGAAGCGTTGACCAATTGAAAACTATCTCTATCCCCCGTGCAGATTAAAACTTCGCACTTATCCTTCTCGGCCTTTTTTGTTATTGTGGCAATAATGTCATCTGCTTCATATCCTTCTATTTCATACTGCTGGATTCCAAAAGCTGAAACTAATTCGTGCAGATAGCTCATCTGCGAGCGAAATTCATCAGGAGTCTTAGATCGATTGGCTTTGTACTCCGGAAAAATGTCGGTTCTAAATGTTTTCCGGGAAACATCAAAGGCCACGGCAATATGCGTTGGCTTTTCTTCCTTAATTAGGGATATCAACATCGTGGCAAAGCCATAAATTGCATTCGTATGTTGACCCGCAGCCGTTGTGAAATTCTCTGCTGGCAGGGCGAAGAACGCTCGATACGCCATGGAATGACCATCAATCAGCAATAGGCGTTTGGTCATGTCCGCATCCTACGAGGCAAGTTAGACTTCAGCCCATGGAACAAGCAGACTTTCTAGCAATAATTCGCGAACGCGGTAGCGGCGCATTAGATAAAAAAATGGGAATTGAAATTATCGAAGCATCCCCACAACGTCTAGTTGGCACAATGCCAGTTGAAGGAAATACTCAACCGATCGGCTTGTTACATGGTGGAGCCAATGTAGTTCTGGCTGAGAGCCTCGGTTCAATAGGTACACAGTTACATGCAGGACCTACACGTCGAATAGTTGGTGTTGATATCAATGCAACGCACCATAAATCTGCTACCAAGGGAATAGTTACTGCTGTTGCAACCGCGGTTTCTTTAGGCAAAACAATGTGCTGCTATGACATCGTCATTACAAATGATGAAGGCCAACGTACATGCACAGCTCGAATAACCTGCTTAATCCTTGCTGAAAGATAATCAAATAAGAAATTAGTGAGCGCCTGTTCCTAGGTAGGCTGCACGAACAGCTGGATCATTAAGCAACTCTTTGCCTGTTCCTTCAGTGGTTATATTGCCTGTTGCTAAAACATAAGCCCGATCTGCTATTGCCAATGCTTTGGCTGCATTCTGCTCAACCAGAAGAATTGTTACCCCTTGCTTTTTGATTTCTCCAATTATTTCAAAGATTTGCGCAATAAATTTCGGCGCAAGTCCCATTGAAGGTTCATCGAGAAGCAACAATCGAGGACGACTCATTAATGCGCGACCAATTGCAAGCATCTGCTGCTCTCCACCAGAGAGAGTTCCACCCATTTGCGAGATACGTTCTTTCAGCCGCGGGAACAAACCGAAGATTTTTTCTAAATCTTCGTGCGTCTCTTCCTTAGATGGCTTTCTTCCAAACTTACCCATCTCTAGGTTTTCTAGAACTGTCATTCCAGGAAATATTCCACGGCCTTCAGGGGCCTGACAGATGCCTTCGTTTACTCTCTGGAAAGGTTTGATGCTCTCCAGTGGCTTTCCATCGTATGTAATTTCCCCACTCGCTGGTGAAAGAATTCCAGATACTGTCTTTAAGAATGTGGTTTTACCAGCACCGTTTGCACCGATGAGAGTGACAACTTCGCCAGCTTTAACCTCAAGAGAAATGCCTTTAATTGCTTTGATTTTTCCATAGGAAACATTTAAATCTTTTACTTTAAGAAGCATCTTCAGCAACTCCCAAATATGCATCGATTACACGTTGATTATTCTGGATTTCAACCGGAGTACCTTCTGCGATTTTTTGACCAAAATCTAGAACTGAAACTCGATCTGAAATGTCCATAACAAGACTCATATCGTGCTCGATTAAAAGCACAGCAAAACCGCGATCGCGAATCTTGCGAATTAGTTCACCTAACTCAACTTTTTCCTGAGGATTAAAACCTGCCGCAGGTTCATCCAATAACAGAACTTTTGGATTAAGTGCTAAAGCACGGGCAATTTCTAAACGACGCTGATCTCCGTAAGGAAGATTTTTGGCCATTTGAAGTGCTCTGTGATCTAAACCGATGAACTTAAGAAGCTCGTGAGCTTTTTCCATGCTCGCTTTTTCATCACGGCGGCTACGCGGTACTCCAAATAAAGATCCGACAAGTCCTGACTTATTCAGTGCATCTGCAGCCGTTGCCACGTTTTCTACCGCAGTCATGTCACCGAATAAACGGATGTTCTGGAAAGTTCTAGCAAGTCCTGCACGAGCAATCTTATATGGACGAAGTCCAAGCATTGATTTTCCGTCAACGAGAATTTCGCCTTCAGCAGGCGTGTAATATCCCGTCACAATATTAAAGACGGTTGTCTTGCCAGCTCCATTTGGTCCAATGAGCGCAGCAATCTCACCTTGATTCACGTGAAGATTTACATTATCCAACGCTGTAACGCCACCAAATTTAACAACAAGATTCTTAACTTCAAGTAGTTTCGTCGACATTAGCTTTTATCTCCTACTACTTCTCGTTTCTTTCGCGGCAATAAACCATTAGGGCGAATATTCATCATGACAACCATGAGTAATCCGAAGAAAATTATTCGGTAATCACTTAGGAAACGGAGTTTTTCCGGGATGTAGCCAAGAAGCACGGCGCCTAGTATTACACCCCAGATATTTCCCATTCCTCCAAGGACTACGCAAGCAAGGATCATAATTGAAAGATTTAAAGTAAATAGTTCCGGTTGAATTGATCGGATGTTGGAAGCAAAGATTGCACCAGCGAGTCCACCCACAGCGCCACCAATAATAAATGCCCAAAGTTTGTACTTAAGCGTTGAAACACCCATAAATTCTGCGACATCTTCATCTTCTCGTATTGCTTCCCATGCGCGTCCTGGTTTGCGGTGAGAAAGCCGTAGTACTCCCCAGATAACAAATAACATTGCTGTCAAAGTTAACCAGTAGTACGGCCGAGGATCCATGACTGTGAATTCAATTCCGAATACCGATGATGGTCCAGGAATATCGGTCAAACCTGCTGCGCCACCAATTGCCTCCGTGTTAACGGCAATAATTCGAACGATTTCTCCGAACCCCAAAGTGATTATCGCAAGGTAATCGCCACGTAGTCGCAAAGCAGGAAGACCCAGTATTACACCGGCAAACATTGCAAATCCCATTGCAAATGGAATTATTTCCCAAAAATTCAAACCAGTATGCGCACTTAAAATTGCGTGTGTGTAAGCGCCTATTGCGAAGAAAGCAACATAACCCAAATCCAAAATGCCACTTTTACCTACAACAACGTTTAACCCAACAGCCATCAAACTAAACATCACCAGTGGATAGAAAAGTACAGAATTAAAGGATGTTTCAGGCGTATCAATAATTGGATTTTTCAAAAAAGGAATTGCATAAGCAGCTAAAACCGCAAGTATTCTGAAAACAGTGCGTGAGAATGGGCTTGCTCCATCCCACCAATCCCCAAATTTATCACGAAGGTTTAATTTGGCCATTATTAAACTCTCGCTTTCTGTAATGCTTCGCCGAAGAGACCTGTTGGCTTCACTAATAAGACAAAGACTAAGATTACAAACGTAACTACATCTTTCCAGTTATATCCTAAAACCGCAGATGTATATTGTTGAAAAAGACCGAGTGCAAATGATCCATAAAGGGCACCTTTTACATTTCCAATGCCCCCAAGAACGGCTGCGGTAAAAGCTGAAATTCCAATGAGAAAACCAACATTTGCTTTAGTCGTCTCGTAGAAAACCATATAGAAAGCGGACCCGAATCCAGCCAGTACGCCACCGAGCAAAAACGTGTAAGAGATGATTCGATTTACGTTAACACCCATCAAAATTGATGCACGCTCATCTTGAGATACAGCACGAATTCCAAGACCCAACTTCGTGTGGTGAATAACGCGGTTCAGAATGTAAAAAATAACCGCAGCCCCGACAATGACCAGCAATTTGTCCTGCGTAATGTAAGCGTTCTGAAACTCAAATAATGTGTCTTTACTAATAAGGCGAGGGAAGTCGAGATTCTTGGCTCCTGAAATTTTCTGAAATACTTCAACGAGAAAAAATGAAGCTCCAATTGCTGAAATTAAAGAACTCAAACGGCTCGCCCCGAGAACACGTAAGCGGCGATATGCAACGATTTCTAAAATAACTGCCGCAACTCCACTTACAACAGCAGCTGCGAATCCAAATAGTAAGAATAATCCAGCAAATTTCCAAAGTGGTAGAGGATCTTCGTACCCTGTAAATCCAAAACGTTGTACAACCCAATAACAGGTCATTGTGCCAATCATGAAAATTTCAGAGTGCGCAAAGTTGATCAATCTAAGTACGCCATATACCAGCGTGTAACCCAGTGAGACTAGGGCAATAATCGCACCCACCACGAGTCCGTAAATTGTTAATGCCCAAAAATCTGAAACCAGAATTGAAAAATCCACTTTA